>Ga0157364_1004751_pt1 | contig 13656 bp, 14 predicted proteins | sample AttsexASBM2_FD_111476 | JGI IMG/M metagenome (GOLD analysis project Ga0157364, IMG submission 111476) | Fungus gardens microbial communities from leaf cutter ant in Ribeirão Preto, State of São Paulo, Brazil - Atta sexdens ASBM2 | ecosystem: Host-associated > Fungi > Mycelium > Unclassified ... | reverse complement strand
GCACTATCGTAGCCAAGTCAATGGACTTTCCTTTCTTGCTTGAATCAACTTCCTAAACCTCTTCCTGCTCATTGACTATTGGGATAACTTGAATATGACTATGTTAAGGTTTCAGATAACCCGCTCCCATTAGTGTATATCAATCGGAATGTGGATTGGTGTCTTTCCTGAGGCTCTGAAAGAGTAGACCAAGACAAGACGAGTTTCACGCTCTACTGAATGAAGTCTCTTGAAGGCGGGCAGGGAAAGAAACCCAATGGACATAAGACCAGTGACAACCACTAGTGAATATAGGCCAGGACAGACTCACTCCTTCACGTTCACGGAGGTGATAGTTCTCGAAGGGGAATAAGCAATGGACGAGGAGGAAGGAATAGCACTAGGATCAAGGACATGCCCAGAATGCCTTGTTGTCAGATCTGCTTCCCGAAAGCATTGATTGAAAGGAACTGACATACTATGATGGTTCACAAGATGTTCGAGTATACTGCTCCACCAGGAAAGAGTTGGAATCGGTGCTAAGAAAGACATGATAAAGGGCGGAGGCGCTAACTGGTCAACTAGGATGATGGACAAAAGAAAGCTTTACAAAAGAGCAGGTGCCTTCGTTGGAGCAATCGGAACCGGTCTCTTTCGATATAAGGGAGTGAAAACAATATATCGTAAGGTGACTTCCGTCTTGAGGAACGTGGGTAAAGTGAAACGACATCACCTCTCGTATCGATGTTAACTGACGGGACCGGCTAAGAGTGACTAATAGGACAAAACCTATTCATTCCATAGCCTCATCCGGTCGAGGCATTCAAAAATCCATTCCTTCTTTGGTCTCCTCTAATGATGTGCCCGTTGGTGGAATAGATCTTTATACCGACGATTGCCAACGACCAACGATAAGGAGATTTCTCCTATGATGAGAAAAAAAGTGAATGAAGACAAGGGCAAGGGCAAGCACCAATTCATTTGCTTATTGGAGAGTGAAGAATGGGATTTATACCAACCCACCCACTAGGCTCAATACTTTAGGTTCAAGGCTAGGAAAGAAAAAAAGAGTGCCATGACAAAAACATCTAGACTTTCCACCGGCCAATGCTGCATGAAAGAAAGCATTCTACTAGACCCGACAGAGTAGAATTATAGATAGCAAAAAACAGCAAGCCACCATTCTTCAGGAGCTCTAGCGAAAAAATCTTATGTGTTTTTACCAGAGAGAAATGTCTTTCCACTAGAACAAGTCCGCTGCGAGCCGAGGCACTATTCACCAAGTGGAACTCTAAACTATCTTTTCTAAGCCAACCGCCCCTTCTCCTATACCTGGCTGCTTCTCGCTCACCAAAGCGTACTTCGTTTCCCGGGGGCTCCTTCTTTCTTCCTTCCCTTGAGAGAAAGCCAGTGAAACTTTAGAGTGACTGAAAGGAAAGAGGAGCTTCTTATGTTACGATACGGAAGAATGAAGAGTAATGATAAAAAGGCTTTCTCTAAGGTCCAGTTTTTCCCGTGCTAGTTGAAGTACGGATGGATGCTTCATTTCACCCAAGCCAAGATGGTGAATCACTTCACTCGCTTTCGAGACGCTTACTACCTTAGCCTACTAGTTAATCTTTTGGCTTTTGGCCATCGATCTTTCACCATATTTCTATTCAATTCTCGACGATGAATCGAGTAAGTAATCAAATATGTGTATTCAACTGAGGATTCTTTATCAAAAAAGAAGGCGGCAGTCGGTCTAACTGTGCAGGACTTCAATCCCAAGGAGTAAAAGATCTTTTTAAAGACCTTGCGCAAATTACCTTCAAACTCTTCAATCGCCTCCGAATCCTCGTAAGTAAGAATAATATCATAAAAGTAAACCACCAGAATGATGTGGTCCCTTCCTTTCTCCTTTTAACAAACACGGAGTGATCGGGGCTACTCCTCTGGAAGCCAATTTAAACTAGAGCTCCACTGAACCTCTCAGCCTTAGGGGATGAGCCCATATATGGCTTTTTTTTAGTATACAGACCTTTCCTTGCTCCTCCTTAATTGTGAAAAACCAGGAGGCGGAGACATATAGACCTCCTTGTGGAGATCCCCGTGCAGAAAAGCATTTTATTCATCCAGTTGATGAATAGGCCACGCAACAGATAGGATCACCCGTACTGAGTTCAACTTCGCTACTGGTGCAAATGGGTCTATGTGTTGAAGTACAAGCCTGAGGGTTCGATTCCTCAACCTATCGATTGAACTTCTCCGATCCTCTTTAATTGATTGAATTGATTGAAAAGGGTGACGGCCGATTGATATAGTTAAATGTCACGTCTGCGGTAAGACTGACTTCAGGGAAGCGGGCTTCTTTCTACCATATTACTTGATTCATTATGTTATGGTTTATCAAAAGCTAGAACTACATTATGGATCAGATACCTACCTTATCCCTTAGTATGGCTTCCCTTGGTCTGGGTAGGTTATGTAGGCGTACAACTTTACCTCGGTAGTATTCGATCCCTAAGGACAACAAGGACAACTAGGTATTGAAAGCAAATGGGAATGGCCAAAGAATCGATTAGTAGTATAAACTATAGTCAGAACATCGGCTTCCCATCCTTCCTCTATAAAAGTTTTTTTATCCATTGCGGATAGATAGACGACTAGAACGTTATCTATAAATTGAATTCGCTAGCGGTGAATTAGAGTAGAACGAAAACGAAGTCTGTCATTTTAGATAACAGTGCGATCAGATCAAGCCTTTCGCTGCTTGCTTGGCTTCAAAGTAAAACAAAGTAAAAGTCTTACCTTCGCCGCCTCCAAAGAAACATTGGTCGATTGGTTACTTCCACTTCTTTTTTGATTAGTTATTCACTCAAATTCTCTCTCAAACGGTCAAACAGACGGCGCAGACTCAAGGAAGAAGGAAGCTTCAGAGCTGGATTAAGAACTCCAGTAGTTTCGTGATCTCCTTTTTGACTTAACCTTGCTCCTTCTTGCTTACCTGCTTGCCTAAGCGAACTCTATGAAATTCAAAGTTTAATAACTGTCATGTCAATACATCTGTAACAGGCTTTCTCACTTCACCTTGGAAAGTAACATTAAGGTCTATTGCTGTAGAATAATCTACAACTTCCACTAAAAGTATCTCCTGGTTAGCTTTTTCTTGTTTCCAAAGAGTAGCTTTGTCTGATGGATTTCTTTTGCAAGTAGGGACTACGGTTCCGAGTCAGATTCTGATTGCGAGAAGGAGGACCGATTGTGATGGCGACTGCCTAAGAAGGATAGAAAAGAAAGGAACTAATTAGAAGTAATCATAAAGAGCACCTTCCCCCACCCCAGGATTCCCCTGGTAGGGGCATTCAGGACATACCAGGTTCTTTTTCTAGTAATATAATAACCCCTTCTTAGTATGTTAGGATTGCACAGGATAGCAAACAAATGGTTGAAGAGAAGGCCTTTCAAAGTGAAAGGAGAAGGGAGCTGACTCAGCTTAGAGAGACTGGAGATCGTAGTCTCAATCCTAACCTCAGGGATTTGAGAAGCATAGTCCTTAGGCTAACTGACTGACCTACTAGAGGTGCGAAGCCCTTTCTTAGTCTCGCCTGCGAATCCTTATTTGACTTGCTTGCTTTACCGCTTTCACACTTCTTCCTTCTCCAGCTAGGAAACTAGCCTTGCTTAGGGCTATTCAAAGCATCGAGAAAGAACTAAAGAAAGATGTTTAACTATGCTTAACACATGCAATTCGAAGTACTTTCTAAGAGCTAAAGTTCCTCACAAGGCTCTACTCTATAAGGCTTAGGTAAGAAGAAGAATTCCTCTTAGTAGGTCACCTTGCCTTACTAATTTTTATAGAAACTTTTCATCAACGCTAGCGCCCCTAGTTCTATAATGAAAGCGGAATCACAACTCACAACTGTCGAAGTAAGTAGGTCAATGCCAATGAGAAAGACAAGGTTTAGCCTAGTCTAGTCCTAAGGAAAGCAAATGACATAGAATAAGATGGTCATCTCATGCCCTCTTTGAATGGCTTGTTCAAGAAGGGATTGCTGTTCTTAGAAAGAAAAAGCTCTTGGTGAATCCCATGTTAGGACAAATGCTATCGAATCTGCTGCTTGAGAATACCCTCCGTTCAGTCAGTTAAGAAGAAAAGAATCGGTTGCTAGAGGAAGACAGAAGCAAGGGAAGGAAAAACTATTCTTGCTTGAGTTGAATCAGTTTTATTTTACGTTAAAGAAGTAGTGTGGATCCCGGTGCAAGGGAAATTCCTGTAGGACAGATCCTAACATCCTCTGTGAAAGAAGCCGAGTCTGGTCGCCAAAAAGGATGTCCGGCAGATGAAAGGCAAAGGAGTTGCCTACTCTGTACCTCCAGTCCAAATAAAGCCGACTTTATCTCAGCCTAAGTCGAGAAAACTTGACGATGACTTTGTCTTCAAAAAAGAGAAGGTTGGCATTATCTTTGCCCATGCCTTAAGGGCTGGACTAGAACTTCCCCCAATCACCGTCCCTGAACAGGCAGACATGACGGACAATATAAATTACTGCCCTTACCACAGACGTCTGGGTCACACTCTCGAGATCTGCTACACTTTGAAGTCGTGGATCCAGAACCAAATCTATCAGGGGAACATTGTCCTTGCTCAAAATTTCTACAAGGATCCGTCACGAGCAGGACCCAGCACCTGTAACCATGGTTGGCTTCGGGAGCGACCCAGATAAAGAGCTTCACTTCCCAGAAGAATAAGAAGAGCCTAAGATGGTAGACCAGATGCAACTCATAAAAAGGAATAAACTACCCCAACGTCAACCCCCAGTAGCCAAGGACAAAGGAAAAGAAAAGCAGATTGAGATTGCGGATGATGCCATCCCTCAGCAAAAGAAAAATCATCCAATGCTCATATTTTTTATAAAAAAAAGAAACTTCCAGCCCTGCTCAGCATATTTGACGTCCTATGCATGTAAAAAAAAAAGGGCTAAGGGACGTTTTGATATATGCCTTGCAACATCCTGAGCTATACAAGCAAGCCTATTTCGCTGAAATTAACATGAAGGAGGTGCTTTATGCTCTGCACACGGCTTCGATCACTTTCATCGATAAAGATCTTCTACTGGGAACTACAGAGCACAATAGGCTCCTGTATGTCACAGGCACAAGTGATGGTGCAAAAGTGAACCGTATCTTGCTTGATTGACTCCGGGTTTTCAGTCAACCTGATGACGCTCATGATACTCAGGAGCCAGGCCATAGACGTCCAGCACTTGGCCCCGAAAATTGCATAGCATAGAAGGCTTTCATTAAGAGAATTCGCCCATACAATAGAAGAGGGAGAGCCAGAGGGCAAGTTCTTCCGCCTAATACTTCAGAATCCCGCTTTGTTGTAGAAGATATACATCCTGGAACCTCTGCCAGCTCTTCAGCTGAAACGCCCAAGATTGATGAATGGGATACTACAGCGGGCAGTTCTCACGCATTATTTGTCAATTCAAATTGGCCACTTCCGAATCTCAGAGGTCAGAGCTTTGTACATGACCCGCCTGATGAGCTAACTTTTCCTAAAACTCCAAGGCCTTCTGTCTTATATCAGTGCCAAAAAGTAAGTTTAGGGGGACCCTGCTATCTCCAGAATATTACCTCAGCAGAGAGCAGATACAGAAAGTAGACTTTGCACGATATAGCCCACAGAGTCGACGCATAATGGACCTCTGGGGTCTTTTTGAAGACAAATCTCAGGAACCTGTTTACGGTTCTCATATTCCTGTCCCTTTGGAACCAAGGTTGCAGGGATTCCGTTAACCAGAAGATTTCGCTGGGTTATGATATGAACCGGAAGAAGATGAAGACGGTTATTGTTATATGGTGTCGATACAAGGAGAAAACACCGATGAAGGAATCTCAAAAATTGAAAATACTCAAGCAAGAGCAAGTGTCAGAGTATGACAAAGATGAGAAGTCCAGTCAAACGGAGAAAGAGGAAGCAGAAGCTGCGGTTGACACTTTGACCTTGGCGCTTGGTATCGGCTTTCCTTCACTTGACAATGATCTGGGGAATGCCCCTTCTCGACCAACCTATTGAGGATTTTTCGTAACACATGCCGAACAAGAAACTTTCTTTACCGGCTATTCCTGTTGCCTGGTATTTTACTTTTCTTTTAGCATCAATATGGATAATAGGAAGTTTTAGCAACTAAAGAAAGAGATGCGATAGCTAAAGGTTTCACTTCACCCAGGAGTATGACATTGGATACATTTGCTCCTGTGGCAAAGATCACCACGACTTATGTCCCGTCTGAGTATCCATTATCCGAGACAGACAATGCGAAGGCGAAGCAACAATCTAAAAGACATTCATTTCAAAAAACTGAGGTGAGACTAAAACCTAAAAGAAAGATTAAGATTTCCCTACGGCCAAGACTTCAATTATTACTTTTTACCATAGAGTCGATAAAAAAAATGACTTCTTTCAAACTCTCTCCGAAGGAAATCTTCAAGTATTCATTTTGACCCTATAGTCGATAAAAAAGAAAAAAAAAAAAAAAGAAATGACCCGTAGGTTTCTTCAAAACTCTTTCTTTTATGGTTTATGAGAACCTCCTAGTTTATAAATGAAGAGTTTTTATTCTTCCTGCCTGTAGGTAAGGTAAAAAGAAATCATTGTAGTCTTGGCCGCTCTTTCTTTCTTCTTAGTGACATAAGTCCTGTAAGAAAATGATAAGAACACTCGGAAGTGAACTCTGACAGCCTAATCTTCATGTTTTAGTGTCAGGGAGAGCATGTGCGCTTAATGCCAGTAAAATCTCTTTCTTATTCTTAGGCGGATGAAGACACTTGGCGAGTAACCTCTTACGGCTAGCGGATAAACTTTCTATTAGGCTAAGCGTACACTAGACAGTAGGTGGTTAGCGGATAATAGGCAAGTCTAGTTAGTGGTCAAGGCGAGATCCTAGTTAGTCTATTAGCAGGCAAGCGGACAAGGGGGATCTTAAGGAGAGGCGTTGGTGGCAGGAGGCAAGGCGGACACCCTTACTAACCAAATACCGAATAGAAGCCAATTCCCCCACCCCAGTGAGGACACTCTGGTTCAAAAGGGGCCGCTCTCTAGCTAGGATCTGATTTGCTATGTCCTCATTCCATCGGTGGAGAATCAGGTTCCTATCCCACTCGTCGGTTTATCTATTTATGTTATGATTGAGCTAACTGACGGAAACCTTTCCACTGCGGTCAAATGGGACCTAGACGAGAACATCTACTTTATGATAATGCTTCGGGGAGATACTTTTTGAATCAAAGGACGCTTTTGAAGGCGACAACTGGAGGCCGGACTTCTTCGGCATTTAAACTACACCCCCACCGGGATCGCTAACCCTGCAAACCCAGGCAGCAACACAGGGAAATTCATTGGAGCCGCCTAAACCTTCGAAAATTGTAAGCCAACGGGGAAATGTATGGTTTAAAAGCCCTGCCCTTACAAGTGATTATGCCGGAGACGGAAGCTTCAGCCGTAAAAAAGTACATCTTTTATTTAATTTAATGCAATGAAAGAAGATAAGCTAAGCATGGAAAGCCGTCCGAAGCGTGTCAAAGAAACCTCAGATCTATGACCTCCCAAAACCTAAAAGGCGGGTCGGTTAGTGAAAGCATCTCGTGAACAAACAAAAGGAAAACCTCGAGTGGGAATGTGGAGATATTATGTAATGTAATAGAAGTATAGGGGAAGCAAAAGACAAAGCTAACCTATTCTTCTTTTTTCGTGTGATAAGCTAAACCCGTGGGGGCTAGGACAGTCGAAACAATGTAAGCCAAAGCTCTTCCGGAAGCGGATTTTTGCATATATGTATTATGAAATGTGGATAGTGAGTTGGTTTGCTATAATATTTAATAAAGTCACAGCTTACGTTCCAGGATTCTCGGCCAGTTACTTACGCACAGAATCCTGCCTTGCTTTCTTTGGATTATGGACTTTCCGGTTGTAGGGTGAAGCAAGGGAATTCCATACTTTTAAGATTTTAAGAAGCTTTCTTCTAAGCCCCGGAATGAAATTCGAATCTCACTCAAATAGAGCAGGTCAAGGAAAAATATCTCTTATACGGCCACGCTCTAAGCTAAGTTTCTCATTGGATCACTCTTGATGTACGAAGATACTAGAGATATCATCCAATTCGATTGAAGCAAGGAGAATACAAATAGAAAGTAGAAAGAGAAAGAATTCTAATTCGTTTTGTGAAAACTGAATCAAATCAGTTGTGAACCACTCACGTAACGGTCTTAGCTGTCCCGTTGTGAGCTGTCCCGAGGTTAGCTTCAGCTAAGGTTCAAGATGAGATGTTTTGGCTCACCCAGGTTTTAAGAATCCTTCCACGCCTGATGGTATGGCATTTTGACACCTATGGGCCCTTTCTCTATGTATGGCAGGCTTCCTTCGAGGTCGAGGACAAGCTTTCTTACCCAAAACATTTCCATTGGTTGCTTTCAGGTATGCCTGAACATCGTTCCAATTGATAAGATTTTTCATCATATATGACCATCACGCAAAGTAGGATACTTTTTTGTATGGCGGTGAAATAGACAGAATTTTCAATAGTCGAGACCAGGAAGGGGAGAAAGAAAAGGGAGGGGGGAGTTACCTCCATGTCAGTATCTGAAATTCCAGTTTTCTTCAACAGCCTCGTCACCTGGGCTTCAGCTTTATTCATAGAGAGAGGTGATAGTTTAGCATCTTTATGTTGCCTGACTCCTAAGGCCTTCGAGGTTTTCAACACCGAGCCTTTCCTAGCACTTGGACCCGGGTCCTTAAACTTCTGACTAACATTCTCCTGATGAGAACGTCGACTAATCCCAACTAACCGGTTATCCAGTACCTCTGACTGGACTTGGTTAGCCTGATAAGGAGGTTCAGAAGGTGGGAAAGAGAAGGAAACCTCTTTTCTTTTGTACCTGGTTTACGTTTGGAAGCCTGGCTCAGGTTACCACAAACACCTTGATTTTCAGCTTGACTTGACCACCATCCTTATTGACCTTCCCCCGGGTTGGTATGCTTGTGTGTCAAGCAATCCTGCTTCGCTTCGGTAGCAGACTTCGGTCAAGGAAATCGCTTCAAGCAATGGCTTTGGATCGACCTGACTTCTTAGAGAGGAAAGCCAGTGAATGAATGAAATCCGTTGAATGAAGAAGTCTTTATGGCTCAAGCAGCTAGCGGACCTCCTTAATTGAGAAAGTCAAGCATGTCAGCACGCCCCCTACCTATGTAGTCGGCTTCCCGGTAGTTTGCGGGATTAACCGCTATTGGAATCGGTCTATCTAAATGGCCTATCTCCAGATGTATGTATTCTTGAAGTGCCTTTCTCATAGTTCCCTTCCCGGGCATTGATTGAGAGGGAATAGACTTCCCCACTGAACGAGGAAGGCAGCAATCACGAGGCAATGACATTCTCGATGAAAGCAAGGAGTTGACCCGGGAGGTTTTTATCCTTCAACTGAATGCGCCTTACCGGACATAGAAAATAGGTAATGGAAGAAAGAATGTCTTAGAATAGAAAAGTTTACCGAGTCCAAATTGAATGATCGAAAGTGCAAAATCGATGGGTAAAGGAAAGGCGTGGTGCCGTTGGGGCGCAGAAAGCTATGGAGGCTTGCTTACCATAGGCTACACAAGCTAGGTTCGATTCCTGCCACCTTTCTTGTGGATCATCCTGCGGTTACCGGATGATGGGACGAAAAACGAAAAGAGCGTTATCGGCAATATGGTTGTAATGTTAAAAATCTTGAGACTAGAATTGAGTGTTGTTAATCGGTCGCGTTCGAGTGTACGGAATCCGGTTTTCTTTGTTTCGAATAAGTATTTGACTACTGGGTCCGTAACCCAGCAGCTTTTTCTTTCCCGTGTTAGGAGGCGCTATCTAGGTACCAATAAGTCTATTGTCTTCCAAGGTAATCCCGCGATGCCCCTGCCCCTTCTGCCTTCGATTGGATGCGCTATCCGGTCCAGTCCAGCGCTTTAGTTCCTTCTATGTCCACTAGTGCAGCTTCCAGCTCTATGTATGGTAGTCGCTTGACTCGGTCCCTTCGCCCGGCTAGCTCGTCCGTGCCTATTTAAGCCTTAGTCCAGCAGCCTCTATTCAATCCAAGAGTCACATGATAAGAAAGCTCTCGATCCCGGCTAGCTTCAGTTAGTTAAATAGACCGGGAAACTCCTAAAACACTAATGCCCATACTACGAGACCACCGAACCAAAGGAAAGCGAAGCCAAGGTCAAGCTCTCTGCAGAAACCATAAACCTCGCGTCAGGAACTGGCTGAAGCCCGGGAAATCCTATTCCCAATCGAAAATTCAGAAGAGCTGAAACTGAAAGCCTTTCCAGGTCCTTTACTCGAGCTAACTGCATTTGGCAACAGGGCTTAAAACTTTTTCCCTCGTTCCCGGGTTAAAGACTCGCTTCGCACGCACCTTCCTTATAGGCTTTCTATTCTAGCCATTGAAAGAATTCCAATTACAGCCGAGTCGCTCGCAAGCCCATTCCTGCAACATTAGTTGCTTCCTCAACAAGAGATTTGACCCTCATCTCTGGAACTCTGGGCTTCTTCAAGACTTCTTCTACCCGTGAAAAGAGTCCAAGCGAGAGGGCTAGATCAAGGTGGCAAGGCGGAAGGAAGAGGGGCGGGCGCTGGGTTGGAAGGCTCAGGGCAGGAGATCGATGAAGAGAGATACGCGATTGACTTGATCTGCGAGAACACTCACGCTTTCCGCTCAAGAAAGCTATCGACTGAGTTCACATGGGCCCGAGTAGAACTCCTTTGTTCAATAATGATATGGAAAAGAAATCCCGGAAAAAAGAGAGAAAAAGAGCTCTACAAAACCACTGTGACGAATCCTCATACGCAAGCAAAGCAAGAAGCCACTCACGAAGGAGTGTGCGCTCTACAATACGTAAGCTACCCTCATCTAACTTATCTTGGATGTCTTCATAGAGACGTTTTCAATGAAGCCCCAATCGGGGGAGCAAGCATCGAGAAGCATCTGGCGACATTTCCATGTGAAATATCATCAAAGGCATCGACCTCCATTTTCCACATAAAGGATCTTCCCGGGGAAACCATCGTCCCTATATGCTCATATGGAACCTCCGACCTTACCTCATCTGAATCAGCCTATGATAGAGGGCTACCCCGATTACGAGGCGGATTCTACTCTCGTCGATCAGCCACTCGATCTTCGGAATGAAAAGGATCCCCGAGTTTTCTACTTTTTCAAGTATCAAAAAAAGGGTCCGGGAGGCTTTGAAGAGAAAGGGGGAGCATTACGTCCGATCAAGACAGCAGTCTACCCTCTAATAGAGGGTGCTATAGAAGAAATTAGGCACTGAACTGAGGTTTAGCAGTGCTTATCACTCAGTACGGCCAGCCCTAGCAGTTAGTCTAGTCCGTATGCTAGCTAGTCTATTCTTGAAATCTTTCCAGTCTTCGGTGCTAGCTTTCGAGTGGTCTAAGCCCTCTCGTAATCCATTCCGTCTGTCGGTGTCTTAGATCGAGGGTAAGGCCCATTCCCGTTATCGTGTAAGTAAGGAGAATGCTTTCCATTAGCAGTCCAAGCTGTCATTTCAATCGTCTAATTTTCATACAAGCCATCGAGTAGGCCAGCCCGCGCTATCAGTCCAGTCCCTATGCCCGTCTTCCTTAAAGTACGTAATTCGTATTTCGATCTATGATTCTAAGTGGTCTTTGGATTGTATTCCGGTCGGAGAAGGTGCATTTCCCTCCCCTTTTGACCTGATTTCCTTGTCTCTCTCTTAGTCCATGGGCTAAGGTGCAATTGCCTTGAGACTCTTTACTTTACTTCCTCAAAAGAAAAGGAAGTCCTTAAAAGCGCATCATCCTTTTAGCGAGGTGCAAAGCGAAATAAAAATCGGGACTTTCGTCGGCAGGAGGTAAAAAGGCTAAAGCAAAAGGGGAGAAGGCTTAGAAGCCCGAATAGGATAAGGCGCTTACTGATTGATTCGCTGACGGATGGATTGGAAAGGCATTGCGCCTTAGACCAATAAACGAGACAGGGAAGGCCCTTACACCAAGAAAGGTAGGGGAAATGGCGATAAACCCGAAAGACCCTCGCCCACCTTAGTCTGAGTACCTTTCCCCGATTCTCACATCCCCTTTCCCGAGTATAAAACAAAAGAAAGAAAAAGGATTACTTGCTTAGGGAAAGCAGTTAAAAAGCATCAACTAAAAAGCAGTCCCTCTTTCATGATCGAGTAGCTTCGACTCCACCTTGAATCGATATTTTTTTAGTGTTAAGTGTACTAAGGTTAAGGTTCGGAACTGAACTGCACATTAGTAAGTAAAGTAAGGAAAGGTTTACTTTTCCCGGTTTAGGCTTTCGGACCAAATGACATAGAATAAGGGAAAGAGGAATTCCGATTGAATGTCCAGATGAGATGAATTTGGAAACTAATCCCAGATCTGACTCAATAGAAACTTCACTCCTGGAGGAAGGTGGAGGCATGCCTAGTACTCGTAGACCAGTATGCGCTGTTGAATAACCAGTCTTAGCAATAACCGTTGTTGGAATATCCCTTGCTCTCCTAACCGGTCTTTCTGGTCTTGTTACAATATCCAGTGTGATCCTAACTGCTCTTCTTCTTACACTATTTATTTTGATGTCCGAGGAAGGATTGGAGGAGTGAGGGTTTAGGCTTTCCATTGGGGGCTATGAAATAGTTGAAGAAGCGGTGCATCGAGATTTAGTAAGTGTTCCATTAGGAGCGATTGTCTCTATATCTGTTGTTAGAGTGATTCTTGCTGGCTTGGGAATAGAATAGGAATGAAGCCAATCTTTCCTGCTATTCAATCATCCTCCCTTACTGTTTTCAACCGGGAAAACGCGAACTTGTCCTCTTTTGATGCCAGTTTAGGAAAGGAAGTGGACTTGCAACCAAGGGAAAATAAAAAAGGATTTGAAACAATTGAGAACTTTGCCCTTGCCTACTCTGATTTGGTGGGTATCGTAATCGTATAATAAGATCAAGGCTGTTTTTAGGAGTGATCAATCTCACAAACTATTAATATCATAAAATAAGATAGACTGTCTACGCTACGATCTCGCTTACTATTTCCGCTATCCAAGCTCCTCTATCATAGAAAAATAGTAAGAGAAGGTTTTCGCGTATCGGTAGTTTTCCAAGCGCTATGAAGTTCCAATCATGCTACTGAAGCTATATGCTTAACACATGCAGGTTGATCAGTTCGCCCTTAAGAAATAGGCTTAAGTTATCGGTTCGAATCCGAATAAGGGCCTCTTCCTCTTTCCGAGAGATTCAAGAAGAACGTAAGTAACTCAGTGAGTGCTTTCTAAGAAGGGCTTGGCTTGGAAGAAGAAAATGAAATACGAACAACCGCGCTGGTCGTAATAGATCGACTTTCATGCTAGTTCTTGCTCCAGCATGAAAGTCCCATTTCAGGGAAGGACGACGTACCATGATACTTTCTGTTTTGTCAAGCCCTGCTTTGGTCTCTGGTTTGATGGTTGTACGTGCTAAAAATCCGGTACATTCCGTTTCGTTTCCCATCCCAGTCTTTCGCGACACTTCAGGTTTACTTCTTTTGTTAGGTCTTGACTTCTTCGCTATGATCTTCCCAGTAGTTCATATAGGAGCTATAGCCGTTTCATTCCTATTCGTTGTTATGATGTTCCATATTCAAATAG
>Ga0157364_1004750_pt1 | contig 13658 bp, 9 predicted proteins | sample AttsexASBM2_FD_111476 | JGI IMG/M metagenome (GOLD analysis project Ga0157364, IMG submission 111476) | Fungus gardens microbial communities from leaf cutter ant in Ribeirão Preto, State of São Paulo, Brazil - Atta sexdens ASBM2 | ecosystem: Host-associated > Fungi > Mycelium > Unclassified ... | reverse complement strand
CCATTGAATCCATTGCAATGTTACGAGTGAATTATGATACTTCTAATAAAACTAACATTTTAGGCCACAACCGTTTTAAATGCCAAATTGGCAATTAAGTAATACTTATTGATATAATCTTTTGTTTATGTAGAAGTTTATGTAAAAATTATATAACAATTATTATAAGAAACTATCTTTTATTTTCGCAGTTGAAAAGATGGAAAATTATTAAAGAAGATAAAGGATAGAAAATTTAAAAGATCAAAATTTTGAATAACATCATATTTTACTAGTTAGTCGCAGTGGTACCAGTTTACCAATTTTTATTTGTTTAGACGCTTAAAAGTGGAAATGAAATCTCTGAGACGTACACGGAATTTTCTACGCAATATTACTATATTTGCTCACGTATGCCAGTACGGTATAGTACAAGAGTGCATGAGCACATGCTTACGGAGAAAACGATCCATCATGGCTGGCCGTACTATGATTAATGGGGAATATGAGAACGCAATGTAAATGGGATTCAACACTCGCTATTCCGCGGTGCGAAGAATATTTTGATTTAACATAATTTATAACCAACCGGTATTATATTTTCCTAATGTACAGAATCATAAAAAAAAGTTTAATTCGTAAACGACATATGGCACAATGTAACATAGTTAAGATAGTTTCGATGGAAAAATATTCTGCCATACATAAAATGGAATATAAAATTACGCTAAAGAAAAATATCCGATATTTGAATATAAAAGTAATCCATCTCAAAATATTTTAATAAAACTCTGAGTATAGTAATTACATTACGTATTAATTAAGTGCAAAGTGAATTAAGAAGTTTAATAAATTTCTCGATTGTAACAAATTTTCACATTTGTAAAACCCAATATCAAAAGTCGAAATAATCGTATTATTTGAAGCATATAAAGCTCAAAAATATTCAACCTACAATTGTTTTCGTTGTTCCTTTCAAGAGCAAAAAGTGACTTCAGTGGATCACGGAAGAGCAGATGACAATGTCGAGGAAAACGAGATACATACACGAATATGTACATATATGCATCTACCCGTTTATGGTGAACGAATATACGCGGACGTAGGGAATGGTATCGCAGAAACTATTGCTGCAACGTGAAAGAAATACATTTCCACGTGTACATTTTTGCAATATCTTTACAAGGTGCCATATCCTTCGTCGGACCAAATCCATATGGGCATTCGAACGACGGAATTCTCCTCGCTGCTTGCGTCCACGAAGGTATGGTAATAGCCGGACGAATTCTAAGAAATTCTCCATGCGGAAATTGCATACGGCAAATTACGGACCTGCAATTTTGCGAGACTATTCGAAATTTGCAATGTCAATGCTGTCGTATAAATAAAAGCTATCGACATCAGCGATGCCAACTTGTCAATTTATCATGTATGGAGTTGAACAACATGACGAGAGATAGGTGGGACACAACAAAATTTTTATTATTTCAAGATCACTTTACAGACTTCTTTATAGTCTTTCATATCAAGACTATAACAGAGAATACAAATTTTTATACCAAGATCATAACAGAATAAGGAGCAATGAAATTCTTCTAATAATAAATTCTTATAAATATTGTATTTTCGTTTCACTTGTTGAAACACATAGAGTAAATATTAAAAAACTCCGAATATTATTTTTTATAATAAATTTATTCATAAGGGCATTAATATTGAAGTCTCAGCAATATCGAAATAATACAATATATTATTAAATTCAACCGAATTTGCTGCATCGTAGAATGTAAATACATTTTCAATCTTATTAAGGCAGAGAAAAATATCAATTATCAACACCACTTCAAATTTCTTAGAGTGAACTCTATTCACGCCAAGAGAGTGAAAAAACAGCTTTTTGGCTGTTTTTTGGTTTCTTCCAAATAGTTCTATTTTCACTCTCTTATAGAGTGAGATTTTATTCCAAAAAATTTAAAGAGTAGTTATTTTCAAAAAATAATTCATGTGTGAAATTCCATGAAAAATTGACATGAAAAATTCTGCTATATGAAATACTCCATACACTCTCTACAAAAGTAGTGTCCATGATCGATTAAGACTAATAAGTCGTTTCAACAATTCGTGCGATTGAAAAATGATATGATTTGTTTAAAAAATAATCTATAAAATCTGCCACTTTGAAAAGATATCGAGCTAATTTCAGGCAAAAATCATTAATATCGAGCGCGAGAGATTTTTATTAACTTTTGCATATTTAGTCGTCGATATGAAAGGAAAAGATTTCTCTCGAGAGTTTCTCCAATATTTCTCTCCGCGCGAGGCGCCAGTATTGTTTCGCAGAATCCCGTGAGTCGAAGCGTACGCTTTTTGATCCGCGCCCGACGAAACTATCCAACTAAATTCAAAACTGGGGTGCGAACTTTATTGGGCGGAATAGTAGAAACGGCCGGAAGATTACTTCCTCGGGCGGGCGCGCGCGAGGCTGTTGAAACTTCCAAGAGAGGTGGTTAACTAAGTTCTCGAGAAATGGACTTCGGATAGTTTTACGTCCTTCGTCTTACTTGCCTACATCTGGACGTAATGGCGATCGCCCCCACGTCTCCTATTCCCGACGATCGCACGGTCATAATCGCGACGATCGGTCTCGTTACCGCGTCAATTCGAATCGGAAAGGATAATTGGTGAGAACGGAGAAGTGTCGGCCAGAGCGATAGCGTGTTAATTCGCGAATGTTACAAGTAATTTCTTGGAGTTTGACTTTCGCTGAAAATAATACAGTTTAGTGAGAAATTACGATTTCAGGATATTAAAGATATTTCCATTTTTATACCTAAATTGATATCAAAATTTATATTTTATTAAATCTTTGTCTCAATTCTTTTATGTTTTATATTCGCTTTATTCGAGACTTCTAAAAATGAGGTTACAAACTCCTTTGACTTCGTGATCCGAAGGAAGGTCAGAACAAAGATTTCGGAAGGTAAAGAAATATCTGAATTTCGTTGCACCCATAGAAGAAACGACTTGAGATTGATCGGCAGTATCGAAGTTTCTCTCGTTTGATCTTTCTTCGCAACTTCGTGGAAATCAATCCCTGTATGTTTCACGTCCCCTTCGAAACTTCCTTTGCCTATAGCCCGTTATTTCTGACTAAAACGTTGGCTTTACCTGCTCTTCTCTTCCGAGCGCGCGAAATCTTCTCCATTTCGCGCTTTATCCGAATATGCCTCGAAATTGATCGACGAAGCGCAATGCACGCCGCCACGCCATTCCCGAGGAATGTTACCTCCGGGAAAATTTCTGTATTCCTCATTGCACGCGGAAAGGGCCGCAAGGAGACCTTCCAAAAGCTTTATTGAAAGCTGCGAACCTATTCCTCCTACTTCGTATTTCCCTCCTTCCGATTGCCAACGTTCTTCATCTCACGAATCAATCTTCGAAATTTCGAGCCAAACCCGTCCGGCAACGAATTTCCGCTGAGGTTTCTATCGCGGGACTCTTGTGGATTCTCAGCGAAAATAGTACGTTCTATTTTTCTAATTCTTCTCTGTGATTCAGAAAAAAAGATTCGAAAAGTAATAATAATTATCAAAAAATTGAATATCAAAAACGCAATAAGATATGAATTTGTGTCATAAAAATATTATTACAATTAATTATTAATACAATTACTAATATACACAAAAACATTAAATAAGAGTTTAATCATGTATAACGTCTGTCGGTATTTAGAATTACTTTAATTTTATAAACTTTAGAATTGTATTTCAAACGAAGGATTTAGAAGAAAGTTTCTGAACTTGCAATGCGTTTAAATGATGGAAGAAATAACTTACAGTAACTTGGAAGTGACAATTGACTTTGTCTAAACTTATGAGTTAAACGCAGAAACTTGCAGATCAAATTAAACATCTTGACTATCTTGAGAGTAGTAATTGAAGGAAAATGCTTAAAAGCATTCGTTAATGTTAATTGACAAAGCATTTTCTCTCTGGACTAGAGAGTAATTAATAACATACAAAACAATTAAACCTGAAATTGAAATTGTTTGTTCACGGCAATGTCTGTTTATTTATTCACAGCAATTAAAATCTATTACTCTAAAATTGATAATGTCCTCCTATTAAATCGCGCGCGTGTCATGACAAAAAACCATAAAATAGCTTAATAAATTGAAACGAATATTCGTCAGGAGAGTTTATCAGTTTGGACAAGGGAAAATTATAAGAATAAAAAAATATCATAAAAGCAAGAAAAAAAAGAAAAAGAGAATAAGCTCGAAACAAACGCTGCAATACGAACAAGAAGGAAAGTGCGTCAAAGAAGAAATGAAGAGACAGGACTTCAAGAGAGATAATAGAAAATCGCACCGTTCGCTGTCTTTATCTGTTTCTACTCAGGAAATTAAAAAGGACCACTGACACCGCACTGATTCCGATATCAACAGATTGTGTGCATGTATATGTACGTCGGAAAAAAAAGAAGTGAAGAGATAGATGGATACATAACAAAGAGAGAAGGAAAGAGAGAGAGAAATAGAGAGAAGGAAGAGAGAAAGAAAAACAAAGAGAGGGATATGCGGAGAAATATATCTCTGCGATCCGCGGACGTTATTTGTAGTCCCGTTGTCAAAGGACGAAGCGTTGGAAGCGTTTGCGCAAACAGCTGCGAGCTAACTGCTTATATTGGCCTTCCTTTTTGCTGCGTCCTCGCCTCGCAACCACTTCATCATGTGTCTGTCTTTGTCCGTCTGTATCCACATCCACGCGTTTCTCTGTACTCTCCGCACCGTCTATGCACAGAGATTGGGAAGGCCTCGCTCGCGATTCAAACTCGCGCACAAAAAAAAATCGTGCGTCAGACAGCGAGAACGCGTATGTTTGTATATTCGCAGGAATTTGATTACATCCGGTGGTTTTAATTTCAGACCGTTCGATGCAACGTCAGAACGATAGTGATTCACTTTGTGTACCACCTCTCTCTCACGATTGTTGCAATATACTACTGTGAGGAAAAGTAATATATGATTGCTAGTACCTCTTGGTCAGATTACCGACAATTCGTATCTTTGAAGTCTAGAAGATCTGATACAAATATTCCTTCCGCTAGAATAATCAACTCGTTAAAAAGTCCAATATGGTAAACATGAAAAACTGTATGTCACATATGAATATTTAAAGTTAAATTAACTTTGTACGACACATACATTTTCTCGTAAATTTACATTTTGTATTTCAAAAAATTTTATAAAAAACATGAAAAATATGCAGAAAAATAATTTTTCCTATCAAACTTATAATAATTTATAACCAAAGAAAGATACTATTTCCCTTATAGTAAGCGTTCTTTTTATTTATAACTACAATAAAAAGCAAAGTAACTAACTACAAATGATATATTTTATTTCAGAAAAAAAGTATGTCTGTAAGTTGGTGGTAAGCGGTAACAAACATATGGTAATCACACGAGATGGGAGGCGACGCAAATCCACATTCTCCAGCGGTGAGATAAACTTGCCGTAGGAAAACTCGCGGAACAGCCGAGAATACTTCCGGTGCCTTCGTAGCGTGTACCGATGTGGATTGCATTTCCCCGGAATGCATCGCCTTTCGCACGAAAAACGCCGCTCTATGCACTCGCGAATATAGGAGTACACGATTTTCTCGAGTTTATTCCCTACTACCCGCCGACGAGTTCCGATCAACTTCATTTTTAAGTAGTTTCCCAGACATTTTTTGACAGAACACACGGTCTGCAGGGACGTGTCGCCTTTCTTTAAACATAGTACACAATACATTTTCACTATAAATAAATAAAAAAAATTATAATACACAGTTTGAGCTTTGTATGTTCGATAGATTAGATTATATTTCATCATCTAACAAGAAGATTCCAATATTCGCAGGATAATTATCCCGTTCATAAATAGAAGCGCATTCTCGTTTAAAATGTTCGGTAGGTGGCACGATAAAACACAGCATAGAAAGTCAGTTCGCTTTCGTTGGACAATTGCGCCCAGCGTAGCGCTATGAGCGCGACGCCGGACACTCGATAGTCAACCGACAGATGAATTAAACTCGACGATGGGCAGAGATTGAATTACCGGCGCGTGTTTGTGCGATATTGTGTGTCACCCTCGCGGTTGCAATCAATATGCCGGCATTGAACTTTCAATTAGTGTCACTTAACTCAGCAAACACAGCCGCTCCCATTCCGGCGATGAGGAACAGAACGCGTCTTCTTCGATTTTCTCGCGCATCCACGCGCGATGCTGCTCCGCCTTTCGTGTGTTTAACTTTCGATATCATCAGGGCAAACATTCCTGAATGAGAGAGAGAGAGAGAGAGAGAGAGAGAGAACGCTGTCGAGGGGCTAAGGACTTCCTAAGTGTTTCTGAATCGGGTTCTCCAGTAATCGTTAATAGCACTAACTGCTCTCGATTTCGTTTTGCACCAAAATTATAGAAGACAATATTCTCTAAAAAAACATTAAGTATTATAGATAATAGATCGTTTTATTAATAAAGATAAAAAAGATATAAAAAAATATAAATGAGAATTGATGAGAATAATTATCCCTGTTTTTGTAACGTATTTCATTATATTCTTTTTTTCATAAAATAATAGTATAAATATATTTATTCCAAAAAATATAATCCGCCAAAATATATAATCGCACGTGATATTTACTAAAAAAAGAGTGTTTGCTCTACTATATCACAATTTTTTTCATTATTCTAATTAATGGAAACACATTACGTGAATCATAAAGTTAAATCACGATGTTACAAAGATAATTATTTTATATATTCTTGTTGGTACATAACTATATTTTATTTTAATGGTATTTCAATATAATTCCTTTATTACAACTTTTTATGTAGCCTCGATTATCTATTGTTTGATACAATGCATTTCACGATAAAGCCATGGTCAATATTCCCGGTACAGTCAGCGAGCAAACTATTTGCTCGGGTACGGTCTGCAACACAGAAGCTCTATTCAATTACTGGCGGTGTAACAAACGTCCGATAAGCATCGATTTCACTAGTAAGGAAACCTCCACGCGCCAAGGAAAACTAACGCAACGTCTCTAATCTCCCGCACAACTTGGGACTCTCAAGAAGGCTACGTCCCGCCTATAAGGATCACGATCTTAAGCGCTTCATCGACACGGTAGAGTGCCTCGAGAAATCTTACGATAAGGGTCCAAATAATCCGAACGTGTTCAGAAGTAATCATGATCCCATTTAATGTTTCAATGTAATATCTCGTATAATTCACGGAGAAAACAATCTAAACTTTAATTCGAGAGATATTTTTCGTTGTACAACGTAGATCGGGATCTGATATGTACAAGATTTAGGCAAAAGATTTGTGATATTTTCGATGTGTCAGAACGCAGATATCACGCCAAAACATGTTTCTTTCAATGAGAGAGGAGAGATTTTTTCTAAAAGTTAAGAATTTAAATTCTTGTTTATCTTATTGCTTATCTTGTTGACCATGTGAAACCAACATGTAGATCAACTTAAGCGAGAGGATTTCAAATCCGCGCGAATATCTCCCTCTGATACATTTTCCTTCCAATATTACGAAGTTTTAAGATCAAGTTCGCAAATCTTTGATTTCTGAGATCTTATCGCACCGAAGTTCTAGGATTGTGAGATATTTGCATTTGGAAATCGGCGGACTGTTAAATCCCCGGATTCCAAGAGACCACCCGAATAGACTCATGTCTAGTCGCTATACTACGAGGGTGTAGCTGCTTGGGTACGCGTTATTCCACGGCGAATGAACTTCGAAGGATTGCCGAAGCCGAGAAGACTGGTTGGATTATCGAGAGACGTCTTAATCACGCGGTGGATAGTTTACATAGTTAAGAAGTTGTCCCGAAAGATTTAGGATTTAAACACTATGCTTTAATTAGTGAACCAGTTAATGCTTCTCCGCGAGTATCGTCATTAATAAAAACAAGCTAATCGTAAACACTGTCTCCTCGGTATAAGAGCATGCATACTTTATTCTTATTAGACAGATTCTCTGACCTGTTTCTACTCGACAGAATGGAATTTATAATGCGCTGTCTTTTTTTCTCCAGCGCTCGTCCTAACCGATATAATAACATTAATAATAAATAATCTGACGGTTGCATGAAATTCAAAGTTTTAAAGTAAAACAACGAAAAATTAAATTTTTTTTACCTTCTTTATTTGAATAGCCTATAATAAAATTAGAGAACACTAGTTTGAAACTTTGAATTAAAAAGTTACATTAGAAATCTTCTCTCGAAAAAATGTTTATAAATACATATACATATATTATTTACTTTTACATAAATACCTTTAAAATTATTATATTTACTAATATATTAAAAGACACAATCCATTTAGTTAGTCCTGATAATTAATTTGATTAAATGAATTAAGATTTACATTATTATTAGTTAATTCTATAACATAAAGTATCATATTTTTAGAACAAATATTTAAGTGTTTAATGTTTTTCATTTAATTTTATTTGCTAAACTTGATAAATAAAGTTCCGATTTTATGATATTTCTCTAAAAAAAATTATTATATTTATTAATATAATGGAAGAAATAGTCCAATATGTATTTAATTAATCCTGATAATTTGGTCAAATAAATTAAGATTTATACATTACTGTAATCTAATTTTAAAACATAAAATATCATATTTCTAGAACAAATATTTAAATGTTTAATTTTTTATTTAATTTTATTTAACGGATCTGTTGAATAAAATTCCGACTTTATGATGTATCTCTCTTTTTCTCTGTTAAGTCTGCCGATTAAACAACAAATGCGCAAATTCACGCATCACGTTAATCCTATAACGGGAGTCCTAATGAGAGAATGCGTAGCAATTAAGCTAGCCGCGGCCATTAAGCATAACACGCTCTCATGTCCGATAATCTTCAAGCTGCCCGCTCATATGCGTGAAACCGTCAGGATCCGTGCCGTCAGAAGTGCCAGTCGCAGTGGGTCCTGTCGCCTTGGTAATTAGTGGAATAGCATTCGAGTGCAAGTTACGACTCGCGGAGAGTGTTGTGGACTGACCGTGGGGTCCGGCCTAATCGATATCCGATCACTCGAGCAATACGTCAAGTACATCCCGTGCGCGTTTGTCCCTCTCCCCTCCCCCAGTTTGTACACAGAACTCTCCGCTTCTCCCCCCTCCTCTCCCCTTCCCTATTCATATACGTATATAATATGCATTCCATTCCTCGTATTTATGCACGACGCTAATGCGCATCTGGCACTTATGCGTACGTACATTGGGTGACTCGAAAACATCTGAATTATATCGTCGTTCGTACGAAAGTCTACGATATTCTAGTATGAAAAGTTAATTCAAAATACTTGTTGCACAAATCTCTAGAAGCTATCACGTTGATTAATGAACTTTTACTCTCAACAGCTATCGATGTTTAATAAGTTCTGTAGAAAAAGAATTTCATCAAAACGTTTTTCTCAAAGGATCAAAAAGCGATATTATTTTCAGCGGGTAATATTTAACCGATAATTGAATGCATCGACATCCAATTTCGATTTGGTAATACGAATGTACGAGTTTCGAAAAGGTGGCTTTATCGATTGATCAGCGATTCAATCGTAGGAAAAGCGATTGGTTGCGAGATGAAAACTTGATAATACGAAGCTTCACGACTCGTCTTTTACGTTTCTACTGAAATATATATATATAGTTCTAACCTTTCTCGTTAACCTTTCTAAAAACTTTGATTTTTTTATCTAATCCTTGATCGCATCTTCAAGTTACTCACAAATTTGTCGGAAGTTTGCAATTCTCAAATTGATAAACAATAAAGTATTGACATAATACTTTAAAACACCCGGTACATATGCGTACATATATTTAATCAAAACGATATACATATATAGCATCGCATCATCGCGCTTCGTGAAATCGGGATTCAATAATTAAGTTCACCATTAATCGTGAGCGGTCAGCTGGCTTCACACGAACTACAACTGCAGTTACTTCGACGATATAGTTAGTTAAGCATATTCGCGATCGGAAAAAAAATTTATTTCTTTCGATACTAATTCTTTTTACTTTTTTCCTCCTTAATTCATATTTCTCAAATATTTTAATTGCCAGAAACGCCAGAAAGTTTTTATTATTTCTGAATGAAGCAGCAATTGATTGCAGAGCATATAAAATATAATACATGACCTTTTTTTATCTCTAATTTTTATATTTAAATTATCAATTCTTTGTCATTATTATCTCAACGTAAATAACATGTATAAAGAAAAACAAATGAGATGTAAATAATAAAGTAAATTAATAAATGAGAAAACTCTATTATTTCTTGTAACTTAGTGAAGTGAAATACGCTCTGATTGACGAGCATCAAAAAAACAGGCCTCGATTCTGCAATTTTTCTCAATACCGATTCCTTCAGTAACTTTCCTCGTGCTCAGCGTGGACTTGACAATTTCGACGAACGACAGATGTATCGCGCGTTTCTTGCCGTATAGTGGAACGAAGTAGAAAAACCTATACCGAGTCACACGGTCACTAAAATCGACGACCGAGACGAACGATATCATAAAAGGAGAGATTACGATTGATACGGTGTTCTGATAAAATGAGGAGATTGTTATCCTTTAGATAGTGCTGATTAAATCGAAGAACCTTGTCTGGAAAAATTCGATGGATATTTGAATCGAAACAGTGCTGTGTGTTAGCACATAAATTGTATCGTTAATATAATATAATCATTCACTTAATCTTATTTTACTGCAGTTCCCTCTCTAATATTTTTCAATAGAAAACGATTTATCCGTCGATTCTTGGAGCATCGACCGAACAAAAGTGGATAGAAGAGATGAATAAAAGACTGAATAATAACCTTTTGAAACGATGCCTACGGCCTGCGATTTCATGCTCTTTCTGGTCGCTAATTGGATCTTACGAAATAAACCCAGACGAAAGCGCCCATGTCGACTTATTAAGATAAATATATTTTTTGTCTCGCAATATATGAAAGCTATAAACATCGCGGCATTTATTTCATTCAAGCATTTACTGTATTAAAATCATTAGAAGAGCTGCTAAAAGGCTGGTTAAAGTTCAAAAGTTCATTACTTCTCACGAAGAATGCATAATAGTTATAAATCCAAATTGCTCCAAGAGATTATTCCTAATGATTCCAACTAAAGCTTTTAACATTTTTTCTTTTAACAATCAAAATGTGTATAATGAAAATAATCAAGAACTTGTTTTTTTCTTTTTACATAAATAGTATTTATAAATATTTAAAGACATGACCGTTATGGCCATTATTTCTCATTTCCTATTTGTTGAGTTTTCAAATGTACAGTCCAATAAGATTTTATTGTTTATATTACGTCCGAAAGAAAGACATTGTTTCTATACATGCACTGATTATTGCGAAGAAGAATATTACTAAGCACTAAAATCTCGGCAGTCTAAAGGATACTTGCACGGAATGCAAAAGATTTAGGTTTGATTCCCGGCTGAGGTAATATTCTTCGCAATAAATTTATTTATAGTTTTTCAGTACATTAACATCTTTCTAATAGGATTCCCGATCAATTAAAAATATTAATATTACAAATTACTTATCAATTTAATTCGTGATTTACTACAGTTCAATTGCGTTTATAAATCCAAAAAACCAATTCGGCGCGCAGTTTGAATGACTACAAATATGGTATGTAAGCATGTACATATATAGTACAATAATTCATATTAAATTATTTAAGAATTAAAAAAATCTAGTTTTGACTGTTAAAGCCATTATTTTTTATTTCCTATTTAGGATATAGATATTAAAGACATAAATTCAAACAAGATAAATTTGCTCGAATTCAATCTTTCGTTTAAATTTTATGTATTTGAAGTGCACATGAACTTTCCGTAACAACTTGCAACGGAAAAATGTATGCAAGAATTGCGAAAAGGGATATAGCGATAAAATCTTTTTCGCTGCAAAGTGGCATGTATATCTTCAAGTTCGCCTATTTCCCTCAAGTTCTCACGTACAATACTTGAGTTACAGTTCTGTTGAATCGACGAAGTGGTTTAAGAATGTCACGTTTGAGAAGCTCACATTCGAAAAAAGAACTTAAGAAAACTATTTTCAGAAATATTCGAACAAGTCACGATTTTACTCTCGATTTTTACAATCATGATTTATATATTTTATAATACAAAAAAGTTGTGGCGAAAATAACATATAACGAATAAATTATTGCATCATCAATACAAGTAAGCCGTTAATACAAGCCACACAAAAAAAAATGAGTTCGTTAAAGTATTAAAAAATTCAAGTAGTTTCAGATCTGGAAATAATTTTATTGAAATATTAAAATAATTAACATAGAAATCTAAAGCATGATATAAACAAGCTGCAAAAAGTTTTGACATTTTAGCAGCCAGTTTGAGCATCCTACATAATTAGTTTAATGATCCAACAAAATTATTTTTAGATCTTTTTACTTCAGCACAAAACCATCTTTTCCATCCCTAAAAATGTAGTAAAGATAAATATATTAATATGGAAACTGGCACTAAATGAATGTTTCTAAGAATTTCACAACCTTTTTTTTTAAATATCAGAAATGTTTCTACAAATGTAAATTTTCTTTTACGTGCTTCAGTATAGACAAAATCAAAGCCAATCGAAATGGAATCTAACGCAGGATTCTGAATGTTTACCCTTCGCCGTTCATTTTCATCATTGTTCCACAATCCTGAAGATCTTCAGCGAGAGGAGAACTCGATTCACCACGGCGTAACTCGGGCGGAAGCCTCGCGAAGTTAAAAATTGTCTTTCTGGTGTGCCGATGAAGTGTGAGTTTCGAGCACGGGTCGACGGCGCCGCGACGGTGCGCTAAAGGCGGCCCGTAAATTGGATCTATCAGCGCGTTCGGATGGTGCTATATCATGCTGGAAGCAGCGGACAGAGAGAAGGAGCACCACCATCTTTCAACGTCAGCGCAGAGCCTAGTCGGCCACCCACTCGCGTCCGACCCCGCGCTCAGAACACAACACAACACGACCCTTCTAACCCGCCACCCTCCTCACGTCAGGATTGTCGAGAATAGCTCCAATCCATGCTTTTTATTATTCTCTCCAGTCGACCGAATCTTGCTCACTAATTAGACACGACTTGATTCGATGTAATTAATCGTAATTAATCCGTTTTTCACATTCGAATTTTTATCGAGTATTTTCTTTTCGAAATATACGATATGTTTTTAATACATTTTTTCAACGTTTAATATAAATGTACCTCAAATAATATATATCAAAATAAATATATATCAAATAATGACTGAACAAATAATAATTTTAATATAGAAGATAATAAAAATGATGAAACCATCTAAAAGTAATCTAGAGAATCAAACCAAGTCAAAAAAGTAAAATCAAATCATTTCGTTTTCCACATTTAACAGATATATTGAGGTCATTAAATCCATTAGAGCTCGATTACCAAATGAATCTACGCCCAATTTACTTCGCAATTAATTTTTCAAAAGATATAATATCTCTCTTCTTCCGACATCATATAATAAAATAATAATTAAATTGCGCTTATAAATAGTGAAAAGATACGACGTAAAAGATATAAATGTATTTCATCATTTATATTTACACT
>Ga0157364_1004749_pt1 | contig 13658 bp, 8 predicted proteins | sample AttsexASBM2_FD_111476 | JGI IMG/M metagenome (GOLD analysis project Ga0157364, IMG submission 111476) | Fungus gardens microbial communities from leaf cutter ant in Ribeirão Preto, State of São Paulo, Brazil - Atta sexdens ASBM2 | ecosystem: Host-associated > Fungi > Mycelium > Unclassified ... | reverse complement strand
GCTGGGAAGTGTATCGGGTCTGTTCCTGATTGGTTACGGCGCTTTCCGGATCATCGTTGAATTCTTCCGTCAGCCGGATGCCCAGTTGGGCCTGTTTGATGGGGTGATCAGTATGGGACAAATACTCTCTATTCCGATGATCTTAGCCGGTGTGATTGTTATGATTTGGGCTTACCGTAAAAGTCCGCAGAAACAACCGGGTGAAGTAAAATGAAACAGTATCAGGAACTGATGCAGAAAGTGTTAAATGAAGGCGCGGCCAAAGATGACCGCACCGGAACCGGCACCTTGTCGATTTTCGGTCATCAGATGCGCTTCGATCTGCAGCAGGGCTTTCCGCTGGTCACCACTAAAAAGTGCCATATTCGCTCGATCATCCATGAGCTATTGTGGTTCCTGAAAGGGGACACCAATATTGCCTACCTGAAAGAGAATAAGGTGACTATTTGGGACGAATGGGCCGATGAAAATGGCGACCTGGGACCGGTCTATGGCCGCCAATGGCGCAGTTGGCCAGCGGCTGATGGTCGTCATATCGACCAGATCAGCGAAGTGATCCGTCAGCTCAAAGAAGACCCGGACTCACGGCGCATTATTGTTTCCGCGTGGAACGTTGGCGAACTGGACAAGATGGCATTGGCACCTTGCCATGCGTTTTTCCAGTTCTATGTGGTCAATGGTCGTCTGAGTTGCCAGCTGTATCAGCGCTCTTGTGATGTGTTCCTCGGCCTGCCGTTTAATATTGCTAGCTATGCACTGTTGGTACATATGGTGGCCCAGCAATGTTCACTGGAAGTCGGTGATTTTGTCTGGACCGGTGGTGATACGCACCTGTACAACAACCATCTGGAACAGGCGAATCTGCAACTGAGCCGTGAGCCGCGTCCATTGCCAACGCTGAAGATCAAGCGTAAGCCGGACTCTATCTTTGATTATCAGTTCGATGATTTTGAGATTGAAGGCTACGATCCGCATCCGGCCATCAAGGCACCGGTTGCGGTCTAAACGACGCTATTGGTAATGCGAACGGCAGTGCTATCCAGCACTGCCGTTTTTATTTGTGCATCACTCCGCTAAATATTAATTCCCGCTGCAATACACCGCTGCTTTTCCCAAGGCTGCCCGCAGTTTTGCTGCTTATACGTATCCGTCTCTGATGCCTTTTGTCAGACTGCCGACATGATGAAATCCTCCGTGACGAACAGCCAGGGATTCACCCTGACTGAGCTAATGCTGGTACTGCTGCTCACTGCCTTACTGGCGACCAGTGGACGCTTGATGTGGCAGGATATTCGCCAGCAATTGCAGTTGACGGAAACCGCCACGCAGTTACAACTTTTCCTGATTGGTGTACGGGAATATGCCAATAGCCGTAACCGGGATCTGACCTTGCGGGTGATAACCACCGACAGTGGCTGGTGTGTAGATGCCAGGCCTGACCCGATTACTGCCCCTTGTAACCGCCGCGGGCGTCTGGTGTGGCAGGCACCCTATCCGGATATCCGATTACTGTCGGTAAGCGGTGAGCCGGGGTTCTTTGGCCGCCGTAACTTGGCTCGTGGGGGTAACATTGCGTTTGGGCCAGCACAAGTCCCTTGGCGTGTAGTGGTCTCCTCGCGGGCAAGAATACGGATCTGTCAGGAGGCCTGTTAATGAGCAGTGGTAAGAAATGTCCGCAACAAGGGTTCAGCCTGATAGAGATGCTGCTGGCATTGCTGATATGTAGTCTGCTGTTTCTTAGCGCAGCCCGTTTTTTTCCGTGGTTATTGAATAACAGCGCTCGGTTGCAGCAGCAGATTGTTCGCACTCAAGAGGTCAGACAGTTGCTGCTGACACTGGAAAAATACCTGCGTCGGGCGGGTTACTGCGAACAGCCCCCCTGTGTGGGGCCGGCGTTGAGCATCAGCCCGACAGGGGAGTGCCTGTTGGTGCGCCTGCAATCACGTCGCTATGTGGCGGGAGGCGTCTCAGGTCCCCTGATAAACGACAGCTATGGCTTTCGCCTGAATAACGGGCAGATTGAAGTGCGACGGGGGGCCGACAGCTGTGTTGGGCAGGGCTGGGAAAGTCTTACTGACCCGCAGCGGCTACCGATCACGGCATTACGCTTTCAACGTCAGGGGAACCTGCTGGGGGTAGAAATTGGTACCGCTAATGACGATAAACTGTCTTTCGCAGAGAGCTACTGGATCCGCGGAGAAAACCTGTGAACGCGCGTGGCAGTTCGCCGTTACTGATGGTGATGATACTGCTACTCGCAGGGGGCGCGGTATTGCAGATTAACGGTAAGTTATTGATGTCCGCCACAGTGAGGATCAACGATGAATACCAGACGCTACAAGGGTTTAGTGATGCACAAACGTCCTTGGCCCAAGGACTGCAACTTCGTTGGCCGCAGCAAAAAGGCTGGCAGTGTCGTCAATTACCCCCTCCCGGTGGCCGAAGCTGCCTGTACCGACAAGGTCTGCAACAGGGCATTTTACGGGGTGAATCTCCTGACGGTGAAAAGGTACTGTGGCGACGGGTTAGCTGGCTGGCCGATACGGATGATGACCAAGCGCAAAGCGGTCGCATCCAGGCACTGCCCGCGGGCTGGAGTGACCTCTGTCCGCTGGCGGATGAACGGTTGTGCCGACCCGCCGGACGCGGGATTTAGCCTAGCAGAATGTCTGGTGGCGCTGGCATTGCTTTCTCTGGGGATGGTGGCCCTCGGTCAATATCACCGACAGCTGGTCGATAGCCTGCAGGTACAATGGGCACACCGTAATACCCTGCTGGCTGCGGCGCAAACACTGATTGGCAAGCCGGTTACCGGCTTTGACAGCCAACTTATCGCACAGCCGCAGCAGGGAGGATGTGTGCTGCTCATCGCCAAGGCTTCAGGTCCACGCGGGCGGCGGGCACAGCTGCAGCAGCTGAGTTGTCCACGACGCTGACGTAATAAGTTACGGCTAACACTTGCAACCGATGGACGAGCAGGTAGAGTGACCAGGCAAAGACGGCCCCCGTCGCAGGAGAGAGTATGTTCAGGGTTTATCATTCAAATCAGTTGGATATTTTAAAAGATCTGACCGCACATATTATCCGGCTGCAGCCCTTAGCGGATCCGCTGACTAAAGAGGTGGTTCTGGTGCAGAGCCCGGGTATGGCGCAGTGGCTACAAATGTCGCTGGCTGAGCAGTTTTCCATTGCCGCCAATATCGAGTTTCCCCTACCGGCTAGCTTTATCTGGCAGATGTTTGTCACCGTGTTACCGGGTATCCCCAAACAGAGTGCTTTTAATAAAAGTGCCATGAGCTGGAAACTGATGGCATTGCTACCGGAGATGCTGCCGCAGCAAGCTTTTGAGCCTTTACGCCACTATCTGAATGATGACGATGATAAACGCAAACTGTTCCAGTTATGTAGCCGCATTGCCGATCTGTTCGACCAATACTTGGTCTATCGTCCTGACTGGCTCAATCTTTGGCAACAGGAGCAGTCTGTTGAAGGCTTAGGGGAGGCGCAGTCATGGCAGGCTCCCTTATGGCGGGCGGTGGTGGAGTACACCCATCAACTGGAGCAGCCGGAATGGCACCGTGCCAACCTGTATGCCCGCTTTATCGAGACCTTAGAAAATTGTGACCAGCCGCCGCCTGGCCTACCGCCACGGGTATTTATTTGCGGTATTTCGGCGCTGCCGCCGGTCTATTTACAGGCCCTGCAGGCGCTGGGGCGTCATATCGACATTCACCTGTTGTTCACCAACCCCTGCCGTGATTATTGGGGTGATCTTCGTGACCCGGCTTTTCTTGCTAAGCTGCAAAGCCGTCAGCGTCAACTGCACCGTTCGCAGGATACTCGACCGCTGTTCCGTGATCCTGCGGGGGCCTCTTCGCTGTTTTCTGAAAGTGGTGAGCAGCAACTGACTCAGCCGTTGTTGGCGTCCTGGGGTAAGCTGGGACGTGACAACCTGTTGTTACTGGCACAGATGGATGCGTTGGATAATGAAATCGATGCCTTCGTCGAGCCGGGCCATGACAACCTGCTGCATAGCCTGCAGCAGGATATTCTGACCCTCGAAGACCACTCGGTAATGGGACTCAGTGCCGAAGAGTATGAAGACTGTAGCCGCCGGCGTCTGCTAGATCCACAGGATGAATCGCTGGTACTGCGGTCCTGCCACAGTCCGCAACGTGAGGTGGAGGTGCTGCAGGATTACCTGCTGTCGCTAATGGAAGCGGACCCGACCCTGAAGCCGCGCGATATAATTGTGATGGTCTCGGATATCGACAGTTACTCGCCATTTATTCAGTCGGTGTTCAGCGATGTGAGCCGTGAACGCTATTTGCCGTTTGCGATCTCCGACCGTAAAGCGACACGCGCCCATCCGGTGATCCAAGCCTTCTTACAACTGTTATCACTACCAGATAGCCGCTTTACCTCTGAGGATATTCTGGCACTGCTGGAAGTGCCCGCATTGGCCCAACGTTTCGCCATCGATGAACAGGGGCTGCGTACCCTGCGCCACTGGGTAGATGAATCGGGGATCCGCTGGGGATTGGATGACAGCAGTGTCAGTGACCTGGCACTGCCGGTCACCGGACAACACACTTGGCAGTTTGGCTTGAAGCGCATGCTACTCGGTTATGCACTGGAAAGTGAGCAGGGCGATTGGCAGGGGATCCTGCCTTATGATGAGTCTGCCGGTCTGTTAGCGGAATTGGCGGGGCAGCTTGCCGAACTTCTGTACTGCTTATCGTTATGGCGGCAGCGTCTGCGGCAAGCGATGACCTTGGCGGAATGGCAGCCTTGTTGCCGAGAAATGATCGACATGTTCTTTAGCGGTGATACCGATAGCGAAGCCGCGCTGGCGATGATCGAAGAACAGTGGCGTCAACTGCTAGAGCAGGGCACGGCGGCCAAATATCAGCAGTCGATCCCGGTGACCGTGTTACGGGATGAACTGCGTGGCCGTCTTGATCAGCAACGTATCAGTCAGCGTTTCCTGGCGGGACAAGTCAATTTCTGTACCCTGATGCCGATGCGTTCGATCCCGTTCCGCGTGGTCTGCCTGCTGGGAATGAATGATGGGATCTATCCACGCACCTTGATCCCCTCCGGCTTTGACCTAATGCACCAGTCGCCGCGCCGTGGCGACCGCAGCCGTCGCGATGATGACCGTTATCTGTTTCTGGAAGCTTTTATCTCAGCCCGGGACCGCTTTTATATCAGCTATATTGGCCGCAGCATTCAGGATAATGCCGAACGGCTACCGTCGGTATTGGTCAGCGAACTCTGTGAGTATATTGCCCAGAGCTTCCGTCTGCCGGGCAGTGAAGGGCTTAATGTCGATCAGAGCGCCCAGCAAGTCCAGGCGCATCTACTGCATCAGCACAGCCGTACGCCCTTTGCCGCAGAAAACTTTGCTGCACAGGCCCGCCAGCACAGTTTTGCCGGAGAATGGTTACCGGCGGCGTTGGGCCAAGGGCTGCCGCCATCACCTTTTGTGCAACCGCTCGAGCCCTATGTGACCGAGGAAATCGCTGTCGATGAGTTATTGCGTTTCTGGCGGCATCCGGTAAGGGCCTGGTTTAACCGGCGGCTGGGTGTTAATTACTTGGCTGAGGAAGACCAACTGCCGGATACCGAGCCGTTTGAACTGGATAACTTACAGCGCTATCAGATAAACCGTGAACTGCTCAATACCTTGGTCAGTCAGCAGGACAGTGAACAGTTTTTCAGTCGTCAGCGCTTGGCGGGGCACTTACCCTACGGCGCATTTGGCGCACTGTTTCGCGAAAAGCAGCTTAGCGAAATGCAGGCTATCGCTGCCCGGGTCAGCGATCAGATCGCCGAAACTCGTACCCTAGAGGTCGACCTGCCGCTCTCCGTTCGGCTCACTGGTTGGCTGAGCGGTGTACAGGACGACGGCCTGTTACGTTGGCGACCGGGAGAGTTGAACCACAGTGACGGATTACTGCTGCATATTGAACATCTGATTTGTTGTGCGCTGGGTGAGGGGGGCATCAGCCGGATGTATGGGCGTCATGATAGCTGTTGGCGCTTTATACCGCTGCCTGCTGCCGAGGCGTTGCAGCAGCTTCAAGGGCTGGTGGACGGTTATCTACAGGGAATGAGTAGCCCGCTGTTGTTGCTTAACCGCAGTGGCGGTAGCTGGCTGAAAACCCTGCTGACGGCAGATAATCAGTTAAGTGACGACCCGCAGGTTCGTAGTAAAGCATTGCACAAGCTCGCCGACAGTTGGCAAGGCTCGGTGCTGGTCCCGGGAGAAGGGGACGACCCTTACCTGCAACGTCTGTGCCCGGAACTGACGGAACAGGCGGTTGCTGACATTTGTATGGCCGCTGAACGCTGGTATCTGCCGGTGATCCTTAGCCATGTGCCGGAGTAAGCCACAGATGAGCCTGACTAACCTGATGAGTATTAACTGATGAATGTGCAACAGACTGAAGCCCTGGACCCGTTAGTTCTGCCCCTACAGGGAGAAAGACTGATCGAGGCTTCTGCCGGTACCGGAAAAACCTTTACCATTGGTCTTCTTTATCTGCGCCTGTTACTGGGGCTTGGCGGCGAGCATGCCTTTCCGCGGCCGTTGAGCGTCGAAGAGATTTTAGTGGTGACCTTTACCGAAGCGGCCACCGCAGAGCTGCGTGGACGTATCCGCAGCAATATCCACGACCTACGGGTAGCCTGTCTGCGCCAGCAGGCCTCCGCGACGCCGTTGCCTTCACTGTGGCAAAGCTTGCTGGAACAAATCAGTGACCTGCAACAGGCCGCAGAATTACTCCTGGCTGCCGAACGGCAGATGGACAGCGCCTCGGTGTATACCATCCACGGCTTCTGTCAGCGTATGCTGAATATGAATGCCTTTGAATCGGGCATGCTGTTTGAGCAACAGCTGGTGGAGAACGAACAGGCGCTGCTCAGTCAGGCGGCGGCGGATTTCTGGCGACGTTATTGCTACCCGTTATCTGAACAGGCCGCGCGTGAAGTCCTGAGAGTGTTCAGCGGCCCAGAGCATCTGTTGGCCTCCCTGCAACCTTGGCTACAGGGGGAGATGCCAGCCATTGTTCCGGCCCCCGATGATAACGAAAGCCTGAGTGAGCGGCATGAAAATAACATAGCGCAGATCGCTCGGATCAAGCTGGCCTGGATCGAGGCATCTGAAGATCTTCTGCCACTGATCCAGAATTCGGGGGTGGATAAACGCAGTTACAGTGCTAAGCACCTTCCCAACTGGGTCACCGCCGTCAGCGAGTGGGCACAGGCCCCCGTAGAGGATTATCTGATCCCCAAAGAGCTGGAACGGTTTCGGCAATCGGTCCTCACAGAGAAAACCAAAAAAGGGGAGGTCCCACAGCATCCGCTATTCAGCCAGATAGACGACTTTCTGCAAACACCGCCGGGGCTGTATGACTGTTTGGTCTGCCATGGCTTGCGTGAAATCCGTGTCTCTTTGTCAGCACAAAAACGTCAGCAGGCGTTGCTCAGTTTTGATGATTTACTGAGTCGCTTTGATCACGCCCTCGGCCAACAGGCTGGGCAAGCACTGGCCGCTTCTGTACGTCAGCGCTACCCGGTGGCGATGATCGATGAGTTTCAGGATACCGACCCGCTGCAATACCGGATTTTCCGTGCGATTTATCGCCAGCAGCCGGAGACAGCGATGCTGTTGATCGGTGACCCTAAACAGGCTATTTACGCGTTTCGCGGCGCCGATATTTTTACCTATATTGGTGCGCGTAACGATGTCAGCGCACACTATACGCTCGGCACCAACTGGCGCTCTTCCCCGTCAATGGTCAACAGTGTCAACCGGTTGTTTTCCGGTAGCCAGAACCCATTTATCTTCCAACAGATCCCGTTTTTGCCGGTGGCCTCTGCCACCAAAAATCAGTCACTACGGCTGGAGTTTGACGGCGACACTCAACCGGCGATGCGCTTCTGGATCCCACACACCGAAGGGATCAAAGTCAGTGACTATCAGCAGTTGATGGCCCGCCAGGCCGCTGCCGATATCGCGCGCTGGCTGACCGCTGGGCAGCAGGGAACCGCCTACTTTGTCGATGGGCAGCAGCGGCGAGCGGTAACTGCGGCAGATATCACCGTATTGGTGCGCAGTCGTCAGGAAGCGAGGTTGATCCGCGAGGCGTTACAAAATAAAGGTATCCACTCGGTTTATCTCTCCGGGCGTGATAGCGTCTACCAGACCGCGGAGGCGCGGGAGTTGTTGTGGCTGTTACAGGCAATCCTAGCACCGGAGCAGGAGCGTTTACTGCGTACCGCATTATCGACATCAGTCATGGGGCTCAGTGCCGCAGAGTTGGAAGCGATCAGTCAGGACAGCGATGCCTGGGATGCGATGACCGATCGTTTTGCTGGCTGGCAGCAACTGTGGCGTAAATCGGGGATTTTACCGATGCTGCGCCAACTGATGATCCGCCAGCAATTGGCCGAAAACCTACTGGCCTGTGAGGGGGGAGAACGGCGGTTGACGGATATTATGCATCTCAGCGAATTGCTACAAGAAGCTGCGGCAGAGCTGGACAGCCCCCATGCACTGGTACGTTATCTGTCGCGGCAGATCCTGAGGCCGGATCTTAACGGAGGCAACCAGCAGCTACGCTTGGAAAGTGATCGTCATCTGGTGCAGATCGTGACCATCCACAAATCCAAGGGTCTTGAATATCCGCTGGTGTGGCTGCCGTTTGTCGCCGCCTATCGTCCCACCGATGCCGCTCTCTACCATGATCGTGATAGCTTCGGTGCGGTGCTGGATCTGAATAAGCAACCCGACAGTTTGCTCCTTGCCGAAGAAGAGCGTCTTGCGGAAGATTTACGTCTGCTGTATGTGGCGCTGACCCGCTCGGTATGGCACTGCAGTATCGGTATCGCGCCGTTATTCCGTGGTAACCGCAAACTGGAAGGTCAGACTGATCTGCACCATAGTGCCATCGGCTATCTGTTACAGAAAGGGGAAGCACTGACCGCTGAGGAGTTACGTCACTGTTTGGCAGATATTTGCGATAACGACATTGCCGTGCAGATCACCGAAGACAGTGATGTGCCGTCGTTTAGCGATAGTCGTCCGGCGGATCCGCAACTGAGTAGCCGCCGGGTCACACGGACACTGAATGATTTCTGGCGAGTGACCAGTTATTCGGGGCTGCAGAAACATCACAGCAGTCGCTGGTCAGAGATGATGCCTGGCTTTGATATTGATGCGGCGGGAGAGCAGCAGTCCGCCGAGCCTACCGCACTTACCGCCCATGATTTCCCGAGGGGCGCTGGCCCCGGCACCTTTATGCATAGCCTGTTTGAGCAACTGGATTTTACCCAACCGATAGATGAAGGCTGGCTGGCAGAGCAGGTCGCCGCTTACGGTTATCCTGAATATTGGGTGCCGGTGCTCAGTCATTGGTTGACCCAGGCGTTGAGCACGCCGCTGTCTGATCAGGGACTGAGCCTGTCGGCACTGTCGCCGCAAGAGATGCTGGTGGAAATGGAGTTCTATCTGCCTATCGGCCAGTTACTGCAACCGCAGGCCCTCAATGCCATGATGCAGCAGTATGATCCGTTATCGGGTCAGGCCCCGGCGGTGGATTTTCACCAAGTAAAAGGCATGCTGAAAGGCTTTATCGACTTGGTGTTCCGCTGGCAAGGGAAATATTATTTACTGGATTACAAATCTAACTGGTTAGGGGAAAACAGTGACGCTTACACCCCAGAGGCCATGGCGCAGGCGATGATCGACCATCGCTACGATATGCAGTACCAGCTGTATACCCTGGCCTTGCATCGCTATCTGGGCCACCGCATTGCCGATTACGATTATCAACAGCATTTCGGGGGCGTCTATTACCTGTTTCTTCGCGGGATGGGGGGCGAGTCCGCAGGCAATGGGGTGTTCTTCACCCGTCCGCAACCGGAGTTTATTCAACAGTTAGACCGCCTGTTTACCGGCACAGAGGGTGACCATGAGTGAGTTTGAAACGTTACTGAAACAGGCGCAAGAGCTGCAAATGTTCCGTTCCCTCGACCTACGCTTTGCGGAACTGGTAGAAGAGGGGCACAGTGCTGCCCGACGCCTGGCGGCGGCGTGTGTCAGCAGCAGTACCGGTGAAGGCCATGTCTGTTTACCACTGTCGCTGTTATCACCGCAGGAGCTATTTTCAGGCCGTCAACAGATGCTGGCCGAAGCATTATGGGAGGCTGCTGAGGCACCCCGCACCGCAGCCGGATGGCTTACGATGCTCGAAGGCTGGTCAGCCCTGAGCCGCGACGCTCAACCGGCACCGTTGGTACTCTCTGCGGAGAAACTGTATCTGCACCGTATGTGGTTCAGTGAGCGACAGGTCGCCGATTTTTTCTCAGCCGGTCAATCCTCAATCCCGGGGGATGCGGGGCAGGTCCGGCAGGTTCTTGACCGGCTGTTTGGCGCAGAGGGAGATAACGGGCAAAAGGTTGCCGCCGCCGTGGCACTGACCCGTCAATACTCGGTGATTTCCGGTGGTCCGGGAACCGGTAAAACCACCACGGTTGCCCGGCTACTGGCGGCGTTATTACTGCTGGAACCCACGGCGCTGCGTATCCGCATGGCAGCGCCTACCGGTAAGGCCGCGGCACGTTTGACGGAGTCTTTAGGGAAAGCCCTACAGGCGCTGCCGGTTGACGCCTCCTTAAAAGCCCGTTTTCCCGCGGAAGCGACCACCCTGCACCGTCTGCTGGGGGCCCGTCCAGCGACCCGTAAGTTACGTTATCATGCCGGTAACCCGCTGCACCTGGATGTATTAGTGGTGGACGAAGCTTCAATGGTCGACCTCACCATGATGGCAGCGCTGACAGCAGCGCTACCGCCCCACGCTCGGGTGATCTTTCTTGGTGACCGTGACCAGTTGGCTTCGGTGGAAGCGGGGGCGGTACTCGGTGATATTTGTCGTAATGCCGAATATGGTTACAGCGCATCCCGGGCGGCAGAGCTAAATGCCCTGACCGGTGCTAGGCTTACTGGTAAAACCATTGCCGAGGCACCGACGGTGCGGGATAGCCTTTGTCTGCTTCAACACAGTTACCGCTTTGATGCCAATTCGGGTATCGGTCAATTGGCGGAGGCCGTTAATCACGGAGATGTCCGTCGTGTGGAAGCTGTCCGTCAGCAGGGGTTCGGTGATATCCGTCTGTTACCGCTCTCCTCGAAGGAGCAGTGGCAGTCAATGCTAGAGGATATCAGCGCTGGGTATGCACCAGTGTTGGAAAAGGTGAAACAGCGCTGTGATGCAGCGGAAATACTGCGAGAGTTCGGTCGTTACCAGTTACTCTGTGCGTTGCGGGAAGGGCCGTTTGGGGTCAACGGGCTTAATCAGCGTATCGAGCAGCGTCTGCGCCAGCAGGGACGTTTACCCCCAGTAGGAGGGGCGGCTCATCTCTATCCAGGACGGCCACTGATGATCACCCGTAATGACAGTTCGCTGGGACTATTTAATGGAGATATCGGTGTGCTGCTGTTTGATGATCAACAACAACTGAAAGCCCACTTTATGTTGCCTGATGGCAATATTAAAGCGGTACAGCCGAGCCGTCTGCCGCCCCATGAAACGGCTTGGGCGATGACCGTCCATAAGTCGCAGGGGTCCGAGTTCGAGCATACCGCGCTGGTGTTACCGGCACAGTTCAGTCCAGTGTTGACCCGAGAACTGGTTTACACGGCGATCACCCGTGCGCGTCGGCAGCTGACCCTCTACAGTGATGAGCAACTTTTCAGCCGGGCGATACGTTCCCGCACCCGCCGACGTAGCGGATTAAGTGAACAACTGCGCAGAGAAACCTGAGTCTACTTGCAGAGGTCCCATTGTTAGGGACCTTTGCGGCAGGATCACACTAGGCTTAGCATCAGCACTTTAGAGCGACGCTGATAGTTGTACATTTTCTTTTTCGTTTCCGGCAGGGATTCGATGTCCACCGGCATAAATCCGCGTTCTTGGAACCAGTGGATACTACGGGTCGTCAGGACGAAAATTTTCTCAAGCCCCATGGTTTTTGCTTGCTGACAGATATGTTGCAGCAGCAATTCTCCCCGTGAAGAACTGCGGTATTCCGGGTGGACCGCCACACAAGCCATCTCACCGATTTTCTCATCTGGGAAAGGGTAGAGTGCGGCACAGGCAATAGTGAGATTATCGCGAACCACCACGGTGAACTTACTGATCTCCATCTCCAGTTGTTCGCGAGAGCGGCGTACCAAGATCCCTTGTTCTTCCAGCGGACGGATCAGTTCTAGGATACCGCCAATATCATCGATAGTGGCTTTACGGATCTTCTCGGCAGACTCCATTACCACCTGGGTACCGATACCGTCACGGGAGAACAACTCCTGTAACAGGCTTCCGTCTTCCAGATAACTGATCAGGTGACTGCGCGGCACTCCGCTGCGGCAGGCTTGGACCGCACCGCGTAGGAATCGTACTGTACCTGATAGGTATTCACCTTGTCCGGCAAAATGATCAATATGCGCTTGCGCTTGGTCAGGAAACATTTCGGAAATGATGCGACCATTTTCATCACTGACGCCCTGTTCGGAACAGAAACCGATCATTTTTTCTGCTTTCAGCTTAATGGCGACCTGAGTGGCAATCTCCTCAGAGGTGAGGTTAAAGCTTTCACCGGTCACTGAGACCGCTACCGGCCCGAGCAACACGATGGCATTGTTATCTAATTGACGATGGATCGCGGCATGATCAATGCGACGAATGCGCCCGGAATGGCAGTAATCGACCCCGTCATCAACACCCAATGGCTGGGCAATAATGAAGTTACCGCTGACCACATTAATATGAGCACCCTGCAACGGCGTATTGTTGAGACTCATGGATAGACGGGCAGTAATATCTAACTGCAGTCGACCGGCGGCCTGCTTTACCAGTTCCAGAGATTCCGCATCGGTGACACGGGTAAATTTATGGTAACGCGGCTCTAGGTGGTGGTCGGCCAAGTTAGCATCAATCTGTGGGCGTGCTCCATAAACCAGTACCAGACGGATGCCGAGGCTATGAAGTAATCCGATATCGTTCACAATGCCGGAGAAGTTAGCATGTTCGATCGCTTCTCCACCCAGCATAATGACAAAGGTCTTGCCGCGGTGGGCATTAATGTAGGGGGCGGTATGACGAAAACCCTGAACTAATTCGGTACTACGTTCCTTCACAGCAATCTCCGGGTGAATTGTTATTCGCTTTTTATGTATTTTTATTCTTTTATGCAGGCCATTGCAAGTCTGATTGTTAAATAACCTTACTTCACTCAGGGCACAGGGAAGGCTTCGGTAAGGGTGAATACTGTACAGAGGACAGGGGAATGCGGGAAGATCACCGAGAGAAATACCTGGTTGCGAGCCAGTCATAAAGGAAGATTGCTGGATAACAGGCATAAAAAAAAGCTTATCAAAAAGATTTTGATAAGCTTTCTTATTGGTTGCGGGGGCCGGATTTGAACCGACGACCTTCGGGTTATGAGCCCGACGAGCTACCAGGCTGCTCCACCCCGCGTCCGTGCTGTTACTGCTTTATATTGTATTGGTTGCGGGGGCCGGATTTGAACCGACGACCTTCGGGTTATGAGCCCGACGAGCTACCAGGCTGCTCCACCCCGCGTCCGTACAG
>Ga0157364_1004748_pt1 | contig 13660 bp, 7 predicted proteins | sample AttsexASBM2_FD_111476 | JGI IMG/M metagenome (GOLD analysis project Ga0157364, IMG submission 111476) | Fungus gardens microbial communities from leaf cutter ant in Ribeirão Preto, State of São Paulo, Brazil - Atta sexdens ASBM2 | ecosystem: Host-associated > Fungi > Mycelium > Unclassified ... | reverse complement strand
CTGTTTATAATAGTCAACGTTATAGCGAATACGCGACGCGTAATAATCGGCGCGTTCACGAAAATATTAGTATATAATTTATATTAAAAAGAGAATCGTGATCTTCTTTCTGAGCGTGTGATAGTAACGACGGTGCCCGAGTTAAGAACTAAAGTGAAAATTTGAATAACATGTAGAAGAAAGTCCCAAGTTAGTATTTCGGAAATTTTACAAAATGTTATTACATTGTTTGAATCTCTCCGCTCTTAGAGCCTCCCAAAATTAATATCGCAATCCAAAATCTATTTACGAAAATCAATTTGAATCGCTATAGAAATCGAATTCGCTGACAGATATCAATAGCTCCATTCGGCCTTACTGTGAATACGTAGAGAATTTTTTTAATCCTATTCTCAAGAAAACTATAGGTTGTGAGAGACGAAAATGAAAAAAAAAGAAATGAAGGAAAAAAATACTAAAACAGGGACAAAGTATTTACTTCCTCTATTAACTGTTACCGATCTTCACCTTCTTCGATAATCTAATAATAATAATTAAAAAATAAATTAATAATAAAAATTCATTGTTCGTAAGATTCTTATCTAGATCTAAGATGCATTTCTAGTGATTATGGATTCTCGTTGAGGCTGATTCATGCTGATGCGCCTCGCCTCCTTCCTAAGAATGCGAGGGACATAACAGCGAATAATATTCTATCATTACCATAATGTCATGATTTCAATCTCCGCGTCTCCGATTTAATACATATTTATCTTCCTTCGATGTTTATCCGTGCGAATTCGTTTGGCAAATTGTCGTGGGCAAAAGAGTTAAGGAATCTCTCGCGGTTTACAGTTTTCTTGCGCGATACGTACACACAGATATCTCTTCCAAAATAAACCAAGTGAATCCTTTATAACGACAGATTCTGAATTAGATTATTCCACGTTAGTTGATGCTATTGAATGATGAATTTGGATAGTTTTAGTTGTATGTGTAACTCAAAAGCAAAGTAAATGTATCAATCTTCCAATGATTCACGGATGGATCTTAGTCGTTATTTGAATATTTCACATGCGAGTACAAAGATAGATACATATGTATTGTGCTTCTATTTCTTACAAATTTCTCTTCCCGTGATAGAGTTGAATTAAAAATTTAAATTAAATTGGTATAAATCTTGCATTTGAGATTTCTGAAAACCGTATATTAATAATGTGAGTGTGATCTCTTTATGGAGAATTTAATTCGACATTTAATTCGAATTTAACTTGAAACTTAAAAACGAGTTCATACTAGTTCACGGTAATAAGAAGTTAGAATTTAATACACAATATTCAGCTATTTTCTCCTTGTAAAACGCTGGCTCCATGAAGTCTTTTATGATCTTATGTCACTACTGCAGAGTTAAATAAGACACCTGTTACATCAACGGATGCGATCCGTATATACCGAGTTTTTTTGAAGAATGCTCTCTCACGTCCGAGGCCTTTTAAACAGTTCGTATAATATCGTAGATCATGGGCAAGCGATAATAAAATCGTGCGCCCAGCGAAATTGTAAGCCGACGAGAAATCGAAGCTCTCGCTGTCAATGATAATTGAATACATAATACATACATATAGATTCCTAAATAACACAGCAGTTCCTGCAAAGCGCTAAAAAAGCACTTATATACATATACACTTTAGCGCTTTCTTAACGCTTTGTAGACGCTGTGTTATTTGGGTTGTGATATAAGGTAAAAAAGTGTTTTGGGGAAAATGCTGAGAACGTAGAACGTTACGCGTAATATATTGATGAGACATTGTCGATATCATCTGGCCTAATATACTTAAAGTTATGTATGTGTACTTGTTGTTGTTGCCGATTCTTGTATATCCGGTGCATTCACGGAATATTTTCATCTGTCGATTTTCAATGTTATTTCGACGGCTATATCATTGAACTTGTAAAGAAGAGTAGAAAGAGAGGTAGCGGAGCGAGATGGAGGAGTAATATGCCGTTTCCTCAACTAATTGTAGAATGACAGTTGTTAATTTTTGAGTTAACGAGTGGTTGACTAAATTATTTAGTGTTTTTACGTAGAATAGAAGTGAAGGAGGGGAGGAAAAAGAAGCCTTTGAAGAGAAAGGATCGCACGATCATTTCTTCAACGACGGGCAAGATCGGATTTTTCACATTGTGCGCAGCAAACATATGCAGACATGTGCAAGAATTCCATCGCGGGAAGATGTATTTATACCATCGCAATCAACGTAACTTGAAATAATTTGGGACGCAAAAGCCTATAAAGTTGCGGTTCAACTGAGTGGCTCTTTTAGCTTTTCGATTAAATAAAAAGGTCAGCATTTCGTCTCCCGAGATTGTTTCTATCCCTCGATTTCTTGTCGTTCCAATTCTAATCATATCGAATTCCCGAACGGCAATATCGTGAAAGATATCGTCTTGTCCGTTTCAATTGTGTCGCTGTGAATCATTGATAGTTTCTTGTCGCCGAAGCTGCATTCATAGCGTTTATAAAACAACGATAAATATTATCTTATTATTTAACTAACAAGATTATAGAGCTGAAACTGTAATACTTTTAAGGGATGTATTATTCTGCCGCGTTGGATTAATCGGATTTGCTCCTCAAATATGCTAAATTTATAATATTCAGGGAAATTTCATTAAAAATAGAACGATTCAATGAATACAATAAATTAAGTAATCAGAAAGTCAAAATTAAAGTAGATTAAATTTTAATTCTGATTATAGCGAACATAATTTTACGTTCGATGTAAAATCATCATGTGGGCGAAGGGATAATCGAATGCGGATAAAATTAAATACGTAATTTTTAATGCATTGTTCATTCGATAAATATGAAATATGATACAGTATAAGAGATTAAAAATTAGCCGCAAAAGCAGTGAATGAATATTCGATATTTACAATCGAATCGAATACAATCACTTCGATTTGGCATTATTTTTTCAAAAATATAATATTGAACGGAGAAATTTATAAACGAGAATGTAGCTATGAATGTAGCTAAGCAGCCATTTAAGAAATAAATGTACTTACTGTATTCTTTACCCGATTTCTTTATTACCTCGATTGCTGTTCCAATTGTTATCCGTAATGAACCGTCATAATTCATGTTAATCATTATCGCTTATTGTATTTTAAATAGCTATTCCAGTTATTATTGTGCTAATATAAAAAGAAACTATTGGCTAATTATTTTCACTGTGTTATTTGTCCCTGTAAAGTTTTTAATTTTAAATTATGAAGCAATAATTTCTGTAAGTTTCGTTTTTGGTTACATCATGTTGAAGAATAATAAAATAAAATTTTAATGCGCTTTTCGCTTAATTTTTCACAATTTATCGGGTTACATCGTCAAAATTTATATATTTAATATTTGACGATAAGAGAATATAGCAGAGAAATGATATGAATGTAACACAGCATAGATTATCATTATTTATTATTTATTTCTTTCATTACTCTTTTTTTGCAGTGATATATTATCCTGAATCATCAGAAATGCTTTTACAAAATATCTCAATTCATCAATTCATCTGAAAAACGCAATGCTGTTCTGAGAGCTTACGAAACTATACTTTCGTATGATATTCTTCGTGCAAAAGGTACATTGTTTTATATCATACCTTCGAAGCAATATGAGAGAAATTTCTTCAAAATTTTTCTTTTCCCATAATTGCACAAATATTTCGATCAAAGTATTTAGTTGTTCAAAGTACTCCGTTTTTCTTTTCGCAGAAATATAACATTAGTTTGCAGATACATCATCTATCATCAAATTTATATGCGATATTATCGGAAGCATTCATTATCTGTCTAATAATAATAAAAACAATAATGATTATTACTGGAAGATCAATCATTAACGTACAATATAAAATAAAAATTTTTTATCAATATTTTCCTCTTCTCATGATATTTGCATGTGTGTAAAAAAATTGCAATCTTTTCAATGATGAAAAAAGAAAAATTTCACATTAAGTCTGTAAATTATGTAAACTTGAATACATATATAGCCACATGCTAATTTACAACTATATTCCACTGTAGCCGATATAAAATGTTACGAAAAAGTCTTAAAACAATACATCTGCGCTTTTTACAATTTTCGAGTTTTTAAACAATTAGATTGTTCATACAGGGATCAATCTCCGCCACTATTGTCTTTTGTGTATTTGTCGTTTTTTACTTCTATTCTCAGTGGAGAACGTCCTCTGGTGTGATTTCCAATACGTGATCGCAGGTCACCGCCTTTTAGGGTACTCCTCAAATCGCGGCTGTTTGATGATCTTTAAAAAAAAAAAACAGAATTCGTGAATTCGCTTGCAGATGTATACGTCAAAATACATATAATTATATACGCGTATAGTTATACACATATGTTTAAAAAAGATGCGCATTTTTATTGCGCAAAGATATTGGAGGGCATACATTAAAAACATTATTATATATCACAATTTATATAACAAAAGTATTATATACGCTCTACATGTATTCTACACTTTTAACAAAATTAGCAAGATAAAGAATATTGTCGGAATATTTAATTTTAAAAATTAATTAGGGTACATGAAATATTTATTCCAACCAAAAATTAATAAAATACATTGCAATTGTGGAGATTTTTGATAACTAAGCAACTTCAGTGAAATACATACTGCCTCCATTTTTTGCCAATTTGTAATTGGAAATAAAAATATACGAAAAAAATTATGCTGTTTGTCATATCTTAAGTAGATAACATTAACTAAATTATTTCCATACCTGCTTTTTAAATAGCTGTCACTAGTTTCGCTTTTTGCATGATTTAATCTTGCCCATACAGTGGATGCAATACGCGGTTTGGGTGGAACTACTTTTATCACACTGCCTTTAGGGCCCTGAATTTCCTTTGCAAGCACATCTTCTTCGCTGCTGTCCTCATCTTCATTGTGTTCACCTTCTTCATCTTCTTGCTTCTCTCCTTCTCGCCCTTCCTCTGTGTTCATCTGGCCAAGCCTCTGTTCCTCCTTGTCTTCTTCTTCTTCATGTCCATCCTCTTCCGATTCCTGCCATTCTCCTTCTTCTCTTTCCATCGAGTGTATTTCTTTCACATTCTGGTGACTCTGCTGCCGAACTATTCCAGAATTATCGCGTTTCGAATTTATTGCGTTCGTATTTGTGACCACTACTTGAATGGGCTCGCGATATTGCATTTTCGCTTTCGGTTTTCCCAGCTTTGATCGTAAGTCACCGCTGTTATTTAAATTATTCAGAATCATCTAAAAGAAAAAGATACATCTTGGATATAACTTATAGAATACATTAGAAAAAAATTTTAAAAAGAAAAATTTTAAAAAACTAACTTGGACTCGAAGTTTCGCTCGACGCTTCTGTACTTTTTCCTCCTCATCATCGGCGTGCATTCGCATGCGAGGAATTTTACTCCGTTTACACCAACTCTCATCACTATCGCTATCGCTCGAACTGGCCTCACCTGATTCTTCAGTTTTTATCATATCCTTTTCCGGATATTTGAGACCCAATCTTTCCTTTATACTACGTCCTTGATCTTTAACACCATTCCTTGGAAGAAAATCATCTTCTACAACATCGTTCAAACCCCATGTCTCGGATAATGCACCCCATGGATTTTTTGATTGATCCTGATTTTGATCATCGTCCAATGATTTACGTTTATTTTGTTTTATTTGCTTGTACATACGCTTACGAGATTCCGTTAAAATTCCTTTGAGACCTACATATTTACATAGAAACAAAATTTTATCATCTGTCTAATTTTTAATTCTAATTTGATTTTGCTGCGCATAATTGCATTTACCTCCAAAGTTGGGATTTCCATACTTTTTATAGTATTCACTTCTTTTCTCTGCATTAATCTGTTTTTTGTCTGCCTTAGTAGCGAATCTCAAGTATATTCCTTTAGATTTTGGATAATCGATACCTTTTCTCCATGTACCAGGAGGTAATGGATAATCAATATCTTTAATGCTAATGCAATTGTCTTCCTTTCCATTCTTGTCTGCATTGATAGATTCGTTTTCTTCATCTGCTTTCACTGTGTCATCTTTCGTATTCTCAGAATCGTTCTCTCGATCCGAATATTTTACAATACTGCCTAAAATTCTCCTAGATAATCCCATCATAGCTCTAGCTGCTGTTTCTTTATCAAACCAGACTACATTACCTGTAATATTACAAATTATATATCAAAATGTCAGTAGCAAATAGTGCCATTTTATTTCAAATAAAATCAAATTTTTGAAGCATACATGATACATCGTTGATCCATTCAATTGACATTGGATCATAATCTTGGAAATATTTGAATACATCTTTGGTACTCATATCTTCAGTTCCTCTCATGTGAATTACATTCAATCTAACGTTCTTTGCATTCTCATCATCCGCAATACCCATGCTACAATTATTACATAAGTATATGAAATAGCAGCAATTGCTTTTACTAAATCAATTTACCGAATCAATTAAGTATCTTATACCTGCTATACAAATCATCTTCTAGTGATAATTCCTTGCATTTTTCTGTCAAGCCAAAACGTTTTGCTCGTTCCTCTAACTTCAATCTTTCCTCTTTGCTAAATATATCTATGCCTGATGTGTCTATTGATTTTTCAGAATTACTCTCTAATGTTTGTATCTAAAAGAATTTAGAAGTGTAATTCGAAGCACACCTAAAAATTATATTAACAACATACATATCAATTAAAATCATTCATTTCTGTCACCTGTAATTCTGGCTTTAATATTGCTTCGGATCTCTCTATTTCATTGAAAGGCACCATCTCGACGTCTGAAGGTTCGTCGTATTCGTCCATTGTGTAAACACGATACAAATGCGTTAGACGCTTAAATACCGCTAGGAAAAAATGACAGGTATCACTAATTTCCCAGACAATCCGATCGTTCTGTGAATAATAGCTTCTACCATTAAATGGAGGTAATAAGTTTACAGTTTACAAATATAACTTAACCATAACACGGTAGATATATCTGCTACTCAGGTGTAGACAGGCTGTCCTGCTATAGCTACAGCTGGGACGATGATGGACAATGATAAATCACCACGATAACATCAATAAGTCTGTTCTATTTGTAACTGATTTGAGTTACACGATTTGCCAAGAAATGACACGTAACCAATCACCTCTTGGTTGTGATAGATTCAGTGAATACAACGATTGAATCAGAGAGAAATCTGAAAGCGATCACACCATCCTTTTTCGTATAAAGATATTTTTTATACTGGTCACGTGATCAAAATTAATGCTTGAGTCGAGCGTCAGCATGAAAAGACATCTTTAGGGTATGTTTACATGGGAGCATAAAGCCTCGAGCGTCAGAGCATACGCAGTGATATCACAGTGGGTGCAGTCGAATTGCCGCTATGAATACTTCGAAGCATTTTTTAATTAGTCAATTAGTGAAATTCTTTCTTTCACTTGATTAATCAGATGCTTCGAAGCATTCGTAGTGGCAACTCGACCACACCCAATATAATCAGAGAGAAACTTTTCTGGTATAATCATATCCAGTAGCGACAGTGAACTTTTTTGTGATCTGCAATTTTTAGTGCGCATGTATCGGTTTGTACACTTAGGAATATGGTGGACGTATTAGAAGCTTAATAGAAATTCAAATTTAAAAATCTGTCCTATCATAATTCTACTGTGTACACTTTATAACATGGCGGTGAATCATGTGACCTAAGAACACTATAATGCACGTGACGTAAATTGTAGCATTTTCAGTGCTGACAGTAATTTTGGAATACGACCCTCCTTTATGCAAGAGTTTATCACCACATAGAGGCTGCTCAATTTGGATGCTTTCAGCGCTTTTCAGTATTTCTATTTTTATTTTACGTCTAATGAACGATAAAGACAGAATGATGATTACAAACTCTTAAAGCGCGTCCAAATCGACCACAGCCTGGAAATCAGTTTCAGTAATTAGTCTGTTCTTTTTTGTCTCTAATTAGATTCACAATTAAATATATTAACAAAATACTCTTAACAACATGGTGAAAGAAGATAGGTGGGATAATTTGAGCGACGCTTAATAGCCGATTTGATTATAGCCGATCAGAATTTGTCTTGAAAAAAATCAATAGGATAAAATTATAACATATTCGGCGGAATAAGTTTACACGAATCAACAAGGTAGCGATATGTAATTTTTTCGCTAGAGCGGAAACGTGAAAAGTAAAAATTTTGATATATGTATGTTTCAAGGACTTCGATTCTTTTCCTTGGAAATTTTCACAAACAGAGAAATTACCACTTTTCTACCTTAATGCTCATAATTCGTGCGCGATTAATGATACGACTAAGAATTTGAGCACAAGAATTGTGCATAACATTTACTTAGACTTAAATTGTAGACGTAAGTAACGCACAAGCTTTCACGTATAACGTACAATTATTACGTGTCTCCAAGAGAGAAAGGCAATAAATGTCATACGCCAAAGTTTGTGCGTTACTTACGTCTACAACTTAAGTCTCTAAAGCTACGTTCCAAAACGTTTCCTTTGCGAGGAAGATTTTATTCTATATGCTATAGTACGTTACGTGTACTATATATATTTCGAGTAAAATTTTCCTCAGAGAGGAAGTTTTGAAATGTGACTTAAGTAATTGTTATGACAATTCTTGTACCGAACCTTAAACCTTATGTCCGCTTACAACTAAATTTGACATAAAAACGAAATAATCTGAATTTTTGAAAGTTTTAAAAAAGTAACCGAGGGAACGAATCGAAGTCCTTGGTACATATACACACATACATACAAAGAATTTTCATTTTTTCCATCCTAGAAAAAAAATTACATGATCGCTATCAAGGATTTAATTAGCGCGACGTTTATGATGCTCTCCTATTGATAGAACATTGATAACGTCAACAAGTACTCAGCAAATACTAAAAGATAAGAATACGAAAAGTAGTCTTTTTTAAATTGTCTTTTCAACAAAGCGAAAAAGTGTCTAAAAGATGAAAAGACATTGTTTTTAGATTATCTTTTTAGCAAGACTAAAAGATGTCTATAAGATATCTCTTAGTTTTATCGGAAAGACAAACTAAAAATAACTTAAAAAAAGACATTTTTTCGTCATCTTCCTATGGTTGTCATTTTCGTAAAGAAAAAGTCGACTAAAAGATATCTTTTCATTGCCGAAGAGACAACATGAAAAAGATATCTTTCCGTTATTTTGATATTTTTTACCACTCATTCGTGAGCAATACGCGAGATCGCCATCAGATGGACGTGATGGAGTTCAGTTTCTCGTGTTTAAAAATCATACGGGACAGAATAAAAGGTGCGGCATTATAAGAAATTCTACTCTCGTGTTTTACTCATGATGTAAAAAGACAGGTGTATCATTGTGTATATGAAGTCAAGTATTATGACGTAACGATCATAGTGGGCCAATAAAAAATGCCCAGAAATGCAGTGTATCATATTGAAGTCATATTGAATTCTGACATCTTGAACGATTTCTGATTGGTTCTTTAAACGACTGCGTATTGGATATGACCTGTCTTTTTACATCATAGTTCTAACGAACATTAATCAAATATTTTTTTGTAATCGAATCCCCAAAGGAGACTATGATGAAAGATAATATCTCTTGTACATAGGACACATGACAAAGATTACAAGAAATGAGACATATATTGTCAGTCATGCAATTTTATTTTGTTTTGTGTAAAAATTAATTTAAGAATTCAACGTTATTAAATATTATATGTATCAAAATATAAAAATTAAAAGAAGTATTAAAGACAACTAAAGATATTCAAAGAAGTCATCCTTTATCATGGATAAGACTATAAGATAAGATAAGACTGTAAGACATCTGTCATCTTTTAGTCATCTTTTCGTCGATTATATTTTTTCACTAAAAGCTATCTTTATAACAATTTAGTCGTCTTTTTAGTTACCTTTTAGACGATTTTGTGGTCTCTGGGTAGAACATTATGAAATTCAAATCGGTACAAATTCACTCGGATCAAAAATATTACATTGGATCTCGGGTATCCATTAATATAACTTTTTAACGCTTATATAAAGCATTTTATAGTTGGATCGTAAATTTATATTTTTTTATGATTAGAATTTTCTGTGTTTAGTATTATTACTAATTATATATATATACTAATTATTAATGTGAATTCGTTAAGCATTTATTATACACTTTTAATTCTTTAAAGAAAAAAGTAATTACTAAATACATTCTATAACTTTATATGGTAAAGGTGTTATGTAAATTAAAGTCCACTTTTATAAAATCAGCAAATGATCGAGTCTCTGATATAACAATTTATTTAAATTTAAGCAGCAATAAAATCGATAATATCATAAATAAATTACATAGAGTTCAGTAATAAACAAAAAAAGTGTTACGTAAAATCAAGATAATTCATATAAATTTACAAGATTATACAAGATTATAGCTAGCACACAAAGCACTTTTCTACAATCAGATTTTCTACAATCATATTGTAATAACATTGAAAAGATGAATAATCATACTTTAATAAAAAAAGTAATATATATATATGTAAGAAGAAGTTGCTACGCCATTGATTATTATTCATTATCGATTGTTTTACAGTTTTTACAGTTTTTCTGATACACAAGACAGTAATTAACTTTAACTTTTAAGTGGCCAACGCAAGAAGGCGCTGAAACGAAAGAATCATATGTTATTATATTATTATAGAATGATATAAGTAATTAATATTTTTAGGTAAACGTAGACATTTGTTTTGAGATTTGAAAATAAAATAAGAATTAGAAATTCACGAGTCTCGCAACTTCATACTGCCGATAATCTGAAATAAACCTAACAGTACAAAGTTGCAGCAATATTACATATTACAGCAATATTCTATATGAGACTTAATATTTTTCGCCTTGCTATGTAGAGTCTTTATCTCAATTTCCTCCTCTGGAGGAGAAGGTGCTAACCGATCTCGTTATTAAACGGTCAAACGTCAACTGCAATTATATTATTCATTATCGGCGTCTCGCACTTTGCTCGGAGGGGATGGTAGACGTTACGGAGAATGCGAAGCAGCCGCTTAATAGAGACAGACATAGACTGCGGATAGTATCATAATAGGACAGTACATTTAAGAGAAAATAGTGTGATATATTTTTCGATATCTGATATATTTAGACGTGAACGGAAAGAAACTTCGCGCATCTGCTTAAACATATGCGCACATATCAGCAACTTTCGCTAGATTTTCGAATTAGATTAGCCGCTCGATCGGGGATTTGTGAGACTTTTTTAAAATGTTAGAAAACGGGATATCAATGTCCGAATTGGTGAGTAACTTTAGTCTATTCTTGAGCAAAAATCGACAAATATTAAAGCACTTTTGTTGATGCCGTCTTTTCTTTTTTTATAAAAAAAAAATGTGCAGAATGTCTGATAAATTAATAAAGATAAATTAAGAAAAATTGTTTCTTATGATTAAAAAGTAAATTACATTTCTTTACGAATCGAGCATCAGAGAATGTAAATTTTTTTGTGATACAATTGTATCAATGAATCAATTCCAATAAGCCTAATAAAATTCCACTTTAGAACTTGATATTAAAAAGCATATATTATATTGACAATTGCTATAAATAAATAAATAATTAAAAATTGCAAACCTTCCTTCCTATAACAATTTCTAAAGAAAAATTAATTGCGAAATGACCATCAGACAATATAATTATTATTAATAGATAAAAAATAGGATTAAAGCAGAATATATCATAATTAAACAATACTGATTTACAAAAATTCTGTTTCTCCATATCTTAATTTTTATGAAGATTTTTACAGCTATTAAAAAGAATATAAGATTAAAAAATTCTATCGTTCACAGATTTTAAATAATCAAGGACTTTATTTTGGACAAAAAATATAATAATTTACAACTAATCTTTTACTTTATTTACGGAATAAACATACATAAGAATTATCATTCAGATTTGAGTAAATTTTCTCAGCTAGAAATAAACGTCAAGCGATGTTGAATCAACATCGATTCAATGTCTGAATCAACACAGATTTGTTCCTCATTTTTTGCTGTAAATTAATAAAATCGTTCAATAATAAATGTTATCAATAATAAGTATTATCAATAAATTTTATGTCATTTAAAATTGTATATTATAAAAAAACTTTATATCATTATATTTATTTTCATAAAAAAGGAGGTAAAAGAAAGAAAGATACTTCAAAATTGCCAAAATTCTCTCCGAGCAGAAATTTAAAAAACGAATATTATTTTTTCCATATATATTTTTTAATATATATGAAAGAAAAAATTAACTTATAATTATAAGTTGAGAAGTGCTGTGCAAAGTGCTGATAACAATAAAACGTTTTATTATTATCAGTAATTTTTCTAATGCTTCCTAGCATTATAATAAATGCGCACTCCAAATGTTTCGGTTTTCTTTATTTCTGCATAATCAGACCTGTATATTTAATATCTATAATATCATCTATAAATATATAGATGTATTAAAATATATATACAGGTGGTATATAAATATTATTTTTCTCTTAATTTCATTAAGAAGCATTATATGAAATTCGTTTTTTAGGTTTCTGTTTGAAGTGAATTTTGGCCATTTTTAGGTATCCTCCTTTATATTAGTGTTACACGTATATTGCAAATATACATATATTATAAATACGTTACTGTATATATACAAACTTAAAGCAATTTCTCAAATTTGAAAAGTAATGGAATTTTTTTTATCACTTTTCATCAAAAATTTACTTTTTAGTGTATAAAATTCTACAAGAAATATTTATTCTTTGTTCAATCAAAATTTGTTATTCAATGTAATATGTTGATAACAATAAATAAATTGTAAATTATTTAAACTATATAATACATATATATATATACATATATATATATATATATATATATATATATATATATATATATCTCAGTAAACGAGGATAGATTAAAATGGATTGAAATTTTTTTCTATCCGAATGCATATTTTAGCGAATTTTTTAGATTTAATTGGATTCAATTGGATTCAATTAGATTCAATTGGATGCAATTGGATTGAAAAACTGCATTTCCTATTCAAAACTTTGAATTGAACAATATTCACAATGTTGTGCACAGAAAAAATTAATATTATTTTTAGATTGAAAGGCATAGAGATATGCTCCATGCAATTCCTATAAATGAATAAAAATGCATTCAGGATTTAAAAGCATTCATTTTAACATTCGTGAATCAATATTTTTGAAAATCTGAGCCCATTTCAATTCATTTTAATCCATTCTCGTTTGTTGGGATAATATATAGAAAAAAAGTTCAAAATATCACTAATAAACAACGTTAAATTTTATATTTATCTTTACATTATCGAACGTCAGTTTTATAAAAACCTAAAACCTGAATGAATTTTATATCATTGTGATCGGTTTCTGATATGATGACATATTGAATATTTATCTCGATACATATCTCGATACATTTCGCAATCTTCTTGCATATGCAATTACATTATTTTTCGGATTAATAATACAGGAACATATAAATCAAACACAAGTTCTATCCAAGTAGCACATGCTGTGTTTATACAAAGCAT
>Ga0157364_1004747_pt1 | contig 13661 bp, 8 predicted proteins | sample AttsexASBM2_FD_111476 | JGI IMG/M metagenome (GOLD analysis project Ga0157364, IMG submission 111476) | Fungus gardens microbial communities from leaf cutter ant in Ribeirão Preto, State of São Paulo, Brazil - Atta sexdens ASBM2 | ecosystem: Host-associated > Fungi > Mycelium > Unclassified ... | reverse complement strand
TAAACGCTGGTGATGTCAATAACCGAGCTGTGTTTGTTAGATTGAAATTTAAAAGATATATGAATTATATCATTCTCCCTTATTTTTCCCATGGTGGATTTGAAACTTTCCTTTCGAGTTATTCTTTGGGGATAGGAACAGAGAGCGAGGGATCTCCCCGCGAGTGCTCGTGGAACAAATCTACCTCTACAACTCGAGGTATACACAGTTCTACAGCCGACACTTGGCGCAAATTGCCCCAGTAAGTGTAGTACATTAATCTTTGGTTTGGTTTGGTCTCGGCCACCGCGTGTGTTGCGGTGGCCGCATTTCTCGTAAACCTTCTCTTTCTCTGCACCGACATGCCGCACGTCCGAGGACCTTCTCCACGTTTTCGTATCCCTCTTTTCTCGCAACCACCTGACCATACATGTTTACTTCCAAGTATACAAATTGAAGTGGACTACGCAAAACTACTTTTATTAATATGGACAGAATTGAATATTTCTATCGTTTACTACAATCTTGATTAGATGACATCTTCTGTAGCAAAGGAAATTATGACTGCGCGTTTAATAAAAGTCATATGTATGTGTAATACGTATGTAAAATAAGCAAACGGTAGGAAGTATAACGCGTATACGCATTTGAAAATACAGTGGTAGCCTATCGGGTAAAAGCACAACGCTTTTGTTTGACCCTTGTCGGTCTCTCATATTCCACTCGTCCCCGAATGAGTTCCGCTAACCCTTCCGTTTCTAACAGGCCACCTTAACTGTAACCTCTGCACACACTTGCTACTCGGGTGGTCAGAAAGCCAGACCCGGCCTTTCGTAATGCGAATACCATGTCGCACACCAGGAATTTCGGATCTCCAGCGTAAGCCCTTCTTTATTCGATTAAATAAATTGGCAGCGATTAGGTCGACGCGGGTTTTCCGAATGGGACTGTATGTCCGACGATGATCGAGCATAATTAATTACGGCTACTCAACATTTATCTATTACTTTTCCGTGTTATAATGACATTGTGATCATAAATAATATTATGAAATAGAGAAAATTATTTCAATTTCAATATGAATTATAACATCTATCTATGAAATAAATTACAAATATATCTGTTTAGTTCTAATCAATTAAAAAACTTAGTAAAGAAAGAGTAAATATTCGGTAAATATAATTGAATAAATATTGTTATAAATATTGTTATAAATATTGAAATAAAAGTATTTTAAATATTATTATTTTCTTTTTTATTTACTCTGGGAAATATTAAAGAGATGTAGATTTTATAATAAATTGATCAGACAAATATATATAAAGAATTAATTTAAAAAGTATTTATTTCATTTTTGCAATAACATCTTAAAATATTTACATAGTAATAGAGATTCAAATATCTACATTTGTGTTGTAAAGGATTGCTATTGTAAGGATTCGAGTAGAATTTAGAAAAGTTCAGATAGTGCCGCAGCACTGAACTCCATTAAAAAAAAAAAAAAAAAAAAAAAAGAAAAAAAAAAAAAAAAAAAAAAAAAAAAAAAAAAAAAAAAAGGGAAGAAAGACAACAAATTTCAAATTAATTGCTTGACAAAGCACATAACACGTAACGGAGACGTGCGCACGTGCGAAAGAGAGAGAGAGAGAGAAAGAGAGAGAATCGTACACTATTAACTACACAATTAGGAAGTACATTTAGGCTTTCCGGTAATGACCTGACAAAATATGGGCAATCCTTGGAATTAGGCGAATCGCTTTCTGACCTATCTATGTATGTAAGTTCTGGCCTGATTGTACTGTAATGATGTCATAACTCGACACATAATAATCTGATGATATAATCATCATATATAAACAAATTTCGATAACCGTAATAAATCGTGCATTTAACTGCTTGTTTTATTAGAAGTAGATAAAGGAAAAACAAAATTAACTTCTCTTCTGAGAATAATATACGAAAAGAAATAACATTTCTCCAATCGATCAGAAAGCAAATTCACGCAATCATGCTCTATATCTGCCGTTAGGTGTATCATATTATTCGCAAACACCTACAGTGTTCTAACTTTAGGCGTCTCATCATCCCCTTATGGAGCTTGATGACTTGCACATTCGTGACTAGGCATCCAGAGCACGCAGCATGAATCTCCTTCATGTGCATGTGCGATGGACGATGTATTTTACCCTTCGAGATCGTTATCTGTTTGGATCACATTTATCCATTTATTTTTAACTGGAAATGTATAATTCCTAGATATAACGTTGCTCTTATATTTCGAATATGCTATTTTACATACATATACTATATAATTAATTGATAGAGATAAACAAAAATGTCCATATCTATTATATCTTCTATACAAAATATCTGAAATAAATATCCTTTGAATTTGAAATTTATATTTGTCATCTTATGTAATTATTGAATATATCAATAACAATATTATATTAGATGCTGGATTTAAATAAGATTAAACCGGCTTATCTTAGTCTATTGTGTATTCAAAACTTTTTGCTTATTACGCTCTTAGCATGTTCTTACAGTGCATTACATTAATGAATTAAAAATTGAGCATTCACCGAAAGTTCAATTAACTTTAAGAATCAGACGACATATTTAATTTCCTCGAGATAATGAGAGTGGGTATGAGGAAGTGAGGCCGGTGGTAGGCGGGAAGATACCGACAGGAGTTCCGGAAGAAGAAACGCCGTTCCTTCATGCTAGTGTTAAAAAGGAGAAAAGAACATCAAACTTATCGAGAGAGGAAAGGTGTTGAAAGAGAAATATAGAAAATTAGAAATAGTTATTAGAGATGAACAAGAGTAAATACAGAAGTCTAAAAAAGATTAATTACGAATGCTATAAGATTCACACGAGGACATGAAAGATTTAAATGTGTTAAAAGAATGTATTGGTCTTACAAAGAATTATAATGATTGATTGATTAATATAAAGAAACAATAGGATCGTAATGGTAAGATCCGCTATCGCTGCGAAATTTTGTCAGAAACCTTTTATCCTTCGGCAAGAGGAGTAAATCGTGCGGTCACGACGTACATCTATTTGTCACTTGGACCGCCTCGTAGCAGACTGTCTTCGAGAAGACAGTAGGACGTCGTGACGCCTGGCCAGAGTCCGACACCACGTCGTACGTGGTCTTTCTTTTCCAACGGTTCTCCCTTTCCCTTCTTTCTCTTGGGACCACTCCATCTTTCCTCCCTGAACCGGATCCTCGGAGAGAAGTAGGTAGCCCTCCGTTAAAGAGGTAATTTGTGCCACGAGCAATCCAGCACACTTCCGAAAGTTGTGCACCTTTCTACGAAATTCTCGTCGAAACGCTGTTGCTTGTTGCACGAAATTCTGTCCTCTGCATCTCTCCTCTTTTCATTTTAATTATATATTATTACAAAATATTTGCAAGATAATATATTTGATTTTTATAAACATGAAACTACTCTCTTACAAAAAAAAAAAATTATTAGGAGTTATCTTTGATTTTTATCATCATTTTATCTCATTATAGTTTAATCTTAATTACATCCATGTTAATCGCATTCGAATTATTACACGCGACATTTTCGACAGCTGATTTATCTCGTCGTCCTCACTCTCTCAAGAGCGACTACGGAATAAACTCAAGTCAAGATGGAACTAAATCCCTATTTTATTTACCGAAAGGCGGCAGGGATGAAAACGGGTGCCGGGGAGGGATCTCGGCCATGTACTAAATTTAAAAGTAAAACCTCCGCCTTTGTTGCCGAATCCCTGTGCTGAAAGAGAAGGTTGCTCTGCTTCCACGAGCCATTCAACAGATTTAAATAGCTCCCGAGCTTCCAATAGCTCAATAGCTCTTTTTCGTTGTTTTAAGGCTCCCGTAGTCTGTAGGTTAAATGATACCGCATTCTCATCGGGTAACATAACCGCGGGCTTCGATGCAATTTGTCAAGAAAGAAGCCCTATTTGTAAATTACGTCTCTCTGATGCGCTTTATTCGATTTACCGTATAACGTTGGAATATATGATCACGCCCGGTAGGTGGAAAAAAGGCACGCCATTGTCTGTTTGCTAATAGTCAATAATACTTTGCGCGTACATTGTGCGAAATTTCACGTCAGACGTTTCTGCGCGTGAGGCTGCCGGCTTTACAAGACCGGTGATCGGTTAAATCGAATCATAAAAGAATCCTAATTAAGTTTCTCGCTCTTTTGTGCGAGGGCGAGCTTGCTGGCTACGCGAGAGCTTACGAAGTAATGACGATGAGAAAGCGCAGGCAGGGCTTGCTGTCTTCGCTCGCGAAATTGGGACTTCCGACTTTCGCTGCCCCGCTAATTTTGAATAATATTCGCGGCAAGCGTCCGCAAGTATTCCTTTCCAGCTGTGGTTTTCTAACCACATAAGCGGCTAGATGTAATAAAATCCATAATTTCTTGAAATCAGTATTGCTCTAATTTTTATCATTGAAACAGTAAAAATCATATATGGAATTAATTTTCTGATATTTTTTTCTAATAACAAATTAGATGAAATAGAATAAAGAAAAGAAAAATTAAGCAAACAATATTTTTTATGTAAGATGAATAGTACTGACCCGTACCAAGGTAATTAGTGAAATCATAATGGTTTTTAAAGATACATAGAAATTATAACCGTAAGATTCCCATAACAAAAGCTAACCTTTGACCACAAAGCACCTGCCAGCGCTGTAAAAAGGACAATAATATTTTTATAATTGAAATTAATTGCATGTTGACCACCATACCGCACATGCTTGCGCGACCTGTAATAAAAGTAGGAACGGTAGAAGTCGTCTCACGGACAAATGGAAACAAAGCGACCGTATGGTGACTTACCCTCTGTGTAAGTAATATAACACAAAAGACCTACTTAGATTCATTAGAATGCATCTCGGAGCACTCCTCATTAGAGATCTACAACAATTGCGTCACGTCAGAAAAAAGTTTGATTAGTATATTTCATCTTCTTTTACACAACATTTTTGTATTGAATTTATGTATAATTAACTTATTTTGTTATATAACATACCATATGTATTTAACATTTAAAGAATAGTTTCAAGCCAATAAATTGGAAAATTCTTCAATGATATTTGGTTTTATTTAATTCTATCTCATTTAAAAGAATAAGATTGGCCAATCGTGCATGTTATACAACTATTCGGTAAAAATTAAAGAGATCAACACTAACTACCTTGGCTTGTATAAGTAGCGATCAGCAGCTGAATTAAAAAACAAAATCTATAGAATACCTGACATCTTGAGGAAACCTGCACATTTAAAAGAGAACCGTGCTCGCTTTAGATACCGCGCACCCAATCATCAAAGTCGCATTTTCAGTATAATGGGTGTGTTTAGTCGATGAGAGCCGTCGAGAGAGATACAAGCGGGAGGGCAGGAGAAGCGATCGAGTATCCCGAAGGTCTCAGCCAGTCGACGATCTGGAGACGCACCGGACTCTCGATCGTGATCGAGCTTTCTCTGCCACCAATAATCATCGGGCAGCCGCAATTACGATGCCCGAGGCGGCCAATCGGCGTCCCACAGGTTCCTACCTCTCTCTCGGCACTCTATTATTAGGTTGTATTATCGTAATGCGCCATCCACCATGTCCGGAGCCAACGAAATGGCTTCTATAATAGGGACAGTCGGATCCCGACATTTACTTCCCAGCATTCTCGCGCGCAATCATCGCGTACGATGATCGCGAAATCACGACAGGTCTACGAGTCTGCTCGGTTGCTTCTCCTATCGCGTGATGATTTTCTTATTCTCCAGTGGCTTACGGTGTTTAAACATGACGCGATATCCTCTGTAGTTCGTAGAAATTGAATTGAGGGTCAAACTGAACTGAAGCTAATTGAATTGAACTGGGAAAACTTAGTGAAATGGAATTTATACCTTCTTATTTTCTTAGTCTTATTTTCTTAATCGATGTCTATCAGCTGCTTTAGCTCGAGGTCATGTTGTTAGCGCCTACATTATGACAAACTGATCGTTATCTTGACATTTTTTTCGCATGACACGAGATCAAGATTTACGATATAAGCGGGTAGTATGAAAAGAAAATATATTTTCAAAGAGATAACAAGTCTCATAACATTCTAATATAAATATCTTATGAATCTTACGTCAGAACGTAGCATCCGATTTCCGAGATATGTATGCTGAAGGCTAACGAAGATTACAATATTGATATAGACTTGAAAATTTATAGATATTTAAAGAAAAACATATTCTTTATTTTGAAGATAAAGTTAATTTTTATAATTTTTTTCAAATTTAAATAATACAAACAAATTGTTAATAATACTTTATTGAAGTAACTGATATATATGCTGGTTGGTAAATCGGACATGCATTGAATTATTTGATCGAGGGAGACCATACACGCATGCTACATGAACGCCTTCAGCGATGTTTGCTTGATTCTTTCTCACAATGTCTGTCATATGGACGAGAGAGGTGAATAGTTGGGCAGGGGAATGTGGCCCCTTTCCCAACGTAGGTGGTTGGACGGTCTGAGCAACGGGGGCGGGGGAGTATTGAGGGCGCTAATGTTCCCCAGGCAGGAAACGCCGTCTCCATCCTGCACCCTCTATCTCTTCGCTTGCTCGCCTATTTTTATTCGTCTTTATCTGAGACTTGAGTCGGTTCCTCTCCATTTCCTCTTGAGGAGTTCTTTCTCCTCCTCGCGCCGCCATCGCCTCCAACCGCCACCGCCGTCGCAGCATTCTACCTTTTCCCCTCCGGGTACCGATGCGGTGACAACAACATGCAAACATTCTGGTATTTGCAATTCGAATGCCGCAAAACGGGGACGGAAAGCCGCGACGGAACAGCCCGAGGCGGTCCGCTTAACTTCTCGAAGACGCAGTCGCGACTACGAGCTCACTATTCTATTAACCACTCGGATAAGGATTGTCGCGGAAACCGCTATCGTATGCCGACAAATTTTTAAGAAATGATCGAAGTAAAATTGATGTAGCAATAAGATCTATAATATATACATAGCTTCGTATATTATTTTATAATTATTTATAATTATTAACTCTTCATCGATATTTAAAAATTAAGAAATAAAATTTAGAAAAACCATACTTTATATATAAAATGTATATATAATATATAATATATAATTAAATGTAAATTAAAATGTAAAAGAATATTAAGATGAATAAATTTATATAAGTATAATTTTTAATATATAGTATAAGTTTTAATATATGTTTGTATTTTATTTATTAATTCTATTATATTAAACGTTATAAATATAAATGAATAAATCTCAAATATTCTAGAGATGTATTCCAATTGACCAAATATTTAAAAACGTTTATATCAATGTTGAAATTTCTGCTATCTCAAAGCTAAGCATTTCTATAAACCGATGTTCATATAAACTTCTTGATCTCAATGGAAATATGTTTCTCGAATATTTGAAATCTATTTATTTACACTCAGTAAATAAATCGAATATACATGTAAAGAGTAATCAAGCAGTGACTGATGTAATAATAACTGAATTATAAATTTTTATCCTTTATAGGTTATATAATTTAACAATAAAATGTATGTCGATTTTTTAAAAACATCTATTTATTACATATATATATATATATATGAGAAATAAATATAAAGAAAGATTCGTGTCACGAAAGTAGTTTGGATTGTGCCGTAAGCGTAATGTCGCTCGGCAATTTTATGAATATGGAATAAAGATATTCACTGTAATGATAATCGTTCAGAAAATAATGATGCACTGGGATGATGCAAAAGAATATACACGCGATCCTCGGTAAATATGAAAGTAGATGCAGTAACGGTAATTATAAGAATGGTCACCTGCAGCAATTGTGTTCTACCTTTGCGACATTAAAGTATATCAGATCTCTCCGCAAGATTTCCGCAGTCAAGAGTTTCATAAAAATCTGTAGATGGAAAAGATATACAAATATTTTTAGAGAATGTATTTGTCTATTAAGTCAAAAGAAACTTTAAAGAATGTTTTATAGATACATGCATTTATTTTTTAGATTTTATTGATATTTTATTTATGATTTTGTATATATATATATACATATATATTTCTAAATTTTATCATAACTATATCGTTAATAATATAAAATTATTGCTATTATTATTTACGTCACCTTGATTTTATGTATATATATATATATATATATATGTACATAAAATCAAGGTGACGTAAATAATAATAGCAATAATTTTATATTATTAACGATATAGTTATGATAAAATTTAGAAATCTAATAACCATAAATATGAACGTAATTATATATCGTATATAATATACAATAGTTGTAATATATCCCTACAGTACAAAAGTTGTAACACAACAATGTTGCAACATTGCAGCAATATTGCATGTTGTAACAATATTGTTGCAAATTCTCTGTGCTGTATGGAATATATTTACTGACAATATTTGTTCTCTAATCTACTTGAATGAGATAAGATACTTTTAATACTTTTAATATTTTCTTTCTTTATTTTGTCATTTTTTAATCTATCGTGCACTAACGTACATACATGTGTATTTGCGTTTATACGTTTTTGGGGTAAGTTCTGGTCGCTATGTAATTAAATATGTATTGTTGCGGAATTATTTTGTAAGTAGACGTATTTAGTGAATTATTTTGTAAGTAGACATATTTAGTGCTATTGGACCATCGTTTATAACAAGTGTTGCCACTAAAATCCGATTTATACAAGACACAGAACGCGGGTCGCAGATCGCAAGACTAGAAACTAACGTATTTTAATTATAATAGGTTGCAGAAAGCAGAACGCAGGACGCAGATAGTTGGGTGAACTTCAATTTTCGCGTTCTGCGTCTACGTAATGCTGTCTGTAACTTATTACAATCTGAAATACATTTCACTTGCGAACTGCGTTTTGCGTTTTATGTAGATCGGGCGATCTTTATTGTTCTACTACTAATTCTGAACTGATGAGAAATGAGGCAATATCTTCGATCACGATACTGATGTATTATTAATTAGGCATTATTAAGTTGGATAGAAAGGTTACATATAATCATAAATTATAATGTGTGTATCCTGATATTTTTTTTTATTAAATATGAAAAGGATATTTTTGAAGATTACATTTTAAAATAATTAAAGATAATAGTAAAAAGAGAGAAAAAAATATTTCGAGTTCCTTATGCGATTGCTCTTTCTATTTTTCTATGTATATTCTATTATGTTCTTCTATAATATATTATGTATCTTCTATAATATTTCTAAATGTGTATAATATTTCTAAAATCCTTCATTTATATTGATAAATTTTTTTATAGATTGTCATAGATTGATTCAATTTAAAAAAAATGTTAGGCAGTTAGGTAGTTTTTTCTTGCGTTAAGCAAACTTGGAGATTTGAGATTCAATTGGAGAACAAAGAAGATTTGCGTGACTCGTAGGCGTTCCACGTGACACGCTATGTCGATCGTCACGTCGACCAATCGGCTTTCAGAGTCCGCCCTTATATACACTTATACCTTGTGCATAGAGATCTTTTGATGTTTCAGGTCACGTGACCCGTCCGGCTTCGATATCAATTCGTGATGCTAAGTACGCCTTCGCGTGTACGTCGTTTCTCATTGCAAAGTTATAGGGACAGCACTTGTAACCGCCAGAAGGAAATTTCGTCTGTTCTGAACAGTCCAATCTTCAGATCTACACGAGCGTGATAGTTTGCTATCACCATGTATAACGTAGAAAGTCTTGATTACGAAATAAGATTTAATTGAAGGATTCGGGTTGATTATTATGGTCCGCCATCCGTGTTTGCCGGTCGCGAATTTCCATAAAAATCGTATACACCGGCAAACTACACGGATGTTGGGATAGGATAACATCGAATTGGCGCGTACGCGGTGATAAATCACGCATAATTGTTCGTAAACTGTAAAGCGTTTGATAGTGTCAACAAAAACCATCCGAAAGTGGTAACTCATTCGATAGTGTCAACAGAAACAAGTTGTTAGCCCGAAAGGGCAGCTCGCGTCAGGCCCACCCCAGGATTCCGGAGTGTTGGTGATGGATGATCGCAGATACACTGAAAAATGGTGATGGATGGTATATCGCTGCCTATAAACATTGACAGAATCTGTTACGTGTATCCTAATAAGTTATCCTGTGCCGTGTCTTAATAATACGTCTTCTTCGTTAGAAATGTGTTTAAAGTACATATTATCATAAACATTACTTTAGAACAATTTTTTTTCCAAAGTTTTCCAATGTTTATATAATATATAAATATAATAATAATATATAAATAATATGACCATACATTTACACACATAAAACCTTATATTGCTTAATTACTTATCTTTTCATAAGATTAATTTGAGATGTAAAACAGACCCGCACATTACATACGCGTCAGCAATGTATCTATATCTGTTATCAAATTCCTAGAAATTGGTACTGAACTATCTCTATAATTAATTACATCAACGTAAAAACATTTAATGACTCTAATTCAATAACATAGAATGTTAGTGCAAATGGTAGCTCACGCCGTGCGTGTATGACGAGCATGATCTTTGACGAGAAATTTCCAGATCTCTAAAGTGAGCGATGCAGATGGTTACAAAAAGAAGACGAGCCATAAAGGGCGGTCGAAATTTGATTCTCGGTGACGTATTAAATGTGTGGTAGCGCCCGTTGGTGTCAGGGGGATTGCTTTAATCAGTAGATTAATTCGTCATGGCCTCGCAGCGTAGCAACGTCCTTTGTCGGCCACTCGTAAAATATGAGCCAACGTACATAATCAACTATTTGTGGTAATGAATATTATGCGGCCGGAGAACGTGTCATTAATAACGCCGAGCCGTGCTACGCAATCTTTTTTCTTCGCGAACTGCACTGTACATTATATACACATATACCTTCTATTACCAAATCCGTAGAAAAATAGCTCGTGCTCGGTGCATTTTTGGTGTCTGCCAATTTTTTTTGTTGTGTCAACGTTTAATTTTAAGTCGTTATAAATCGTAATGAATAAAAGCTGAGACGTTGTTTGATTATTGCAACTATCGCATATTCGATCGCATATCTACATGTCAATAACAGTTTGAAAGTTGATAACGTAATATAGACGAAATATAAATCGACGAACTATCTTCAGCTGTGTTTTCAAAGTTGCTCCGCTTTAAATGCTTATCCATGTTCGATAACTTTTGTGTCGGCGTGGCGCTTACGTCCTTTAAACCTAAGCTCTATAAAGTGAATAGCGACGCGAAGTTGAATCGGCTACCGTGAGAGCGCGGTTGGCGAGCTTTTGGTAGCTCTACGGAGAGCTCCAAAACGATCTCTTTCCTCTTCCCTTTCCTTCTCACCCACCCCTACTCCTTTGGCCGTGTGCCGTCACAGGTTCACCTCTTGGCCGAACCCCTCCTGGACAACTCCCCGCGGCGAGAAGACAAATGAGCTTGAGGTGAGAACTTGCCCGATAAATACCAAAGGCGACACAACGTTTGACCAGGGAGCATATAGCGTAGAGCGGACAAGAAATACTGCGTCGGACGGTCCTTTCGCCCTTTAGGACCTCCCTGCGTATCCACGGCCCGTAGCTGTTTCACCCCTTCGCTACCCTTTCTCTCTTGGTGCACTGACACAACCCTAGCAATCTGCAACCTCCGACCTTCTCGCATTCAGGCTAGTCGCGAGACTCATTTACTCCCTTAGCGAAACTTTTCCATACTTCCATACTTCCATATAAGTATATTCTAATTGATTTCTTTGTTTCTAGCGTAAATGGCGTCTGTTATTTTCGAATGAATTTTACGATAGATGATGATAGATCCCGTTGATATAATGATTAATAATAGCTACTTTTATGTAAATAGAGCTCATCATTCAACTTAAACGAAGTATAACATTTGTTTACGATTGATTTTTTTTTTTTTAATTAAAAGGAGAGAAAAATTCATTGAATATTTTAATGAATGAATATGTTTTCAGCTAATTGTTAACACTCATTGTGTGCTCATAAAGAATTATGTTTTCGATTGTGGAATTTATATGCTATATATATACTATATAGCAGATTACTTTTTATAATATTTAATATTGTTTATATCTTTTATAATATTGATTATATCTTTTACATTTACAATATTAATATTTATTTTTTTAAAGTCTCTTTTAGTAATATTGTGATGAATTTCACACGATGTTTACAAAACTTCTTTTATTCTTAGACGTGTCCTGAAAATGCAATAATTTTGCGTTCTGGATAGAATTTAGGATTCTGTCCGGAAAACTAGTATACGCGTTCATAAGCGGAACAAATTTCAGCCCCTTGGATACCACGTGCTCAGTGGTCACGCTGCGGTTAAAAGAATTGGACATGCATATTCACGAAAGTTATGGCAAGTTTCATTAAAGTTAATAAGAAACGCGTTAAATTTTTACATTAATTTGAATATTCTTTAATATGCTATATTCTATAATATTTTAATATTATTATGCTGTATTTTATTATTATGTTTTATTATTATTTTTTTTTATATAATGAGAGTTCTGATATTTTTGATAATTTATTGAAGAATTTGTTGAATGATTTATTGAAGAATTTATTGAATATTACATAAAGTATTTATTTGTCAAAGAAATAAATTATTCATGAATAAGAACAAGAGAATTCACGGCATATTTTACGTTTGCAAACCGAGAAGCGTATCTTTCATTCAGCAGGCGAAAAAATATTTTTGTGCTTTTAGCTAGGGCAGCTATAGGGAGAATCATTTTTCAACGGTGCTTCGTAAAAGAGACAGACAGCGAGAGAAACGCCGGCCGAGGCCGCCGGCGATGTCAAACGTCAGCGAACAGTCTGCTGCCCTTTGCCTGTAATGCGTCTTTCTTCTTCCTTGACATTTCCGTATCTTCCATTTCGCGTGCCGGTACCGGGTACACACACGAAGCCTATTGAATCCGCCGTGCTGATCCGGCTATGAGACACATTATTGCAATTCCTCTCGCGCCGCGACGTTCTCGTGATCAATCGTACAGTCGTCGTAAGCGAGAAAAATGAACGGCACTCAAAAATTTCTAATTTCAATTCCATCCATTACGTCCCTCCTCCCCCGCCCTGCGAAAAATAAAAAAAGATTCTGCCGATCTTTTATATCCGTTTTTTTTCCCTTTTGGCGGGGTCGTTAAATCTCGGTATCGCCGTGAGCGATCGTACCGAAATATCGAGGACGATTCGAATCGACGTTGGGGTCGTTGAAGGAGGAGGTAGAGGAGGAAGGGAAGAAACAAAAGAAAAAGGGAGAGAAAGAGTGGGGCTTGGTACGTAGGGCACGTTCGTGGGACCACCGCCAATGTATGCTGCCCGCATAAACTAACAGGCGCATCGGATTTTACATAAAATTCCGGCCGAGAGCCGTGATTTCAGGAGATGGACGGGGAGACGTGACGAACCACCGACAGTCATTGGTCGCAAAACCGACGACGCGACGCTACGTTGAATTATGATTACGGATTATATGCCGTCGTGCTTTACATTCAGCAAGCCTTTCCTTCCACATGCATTATTATAGCATGCGTTAGATATCTCGGTAAACTCTCAAATGGTATAAGAAACTGAGAAATATTTTGCAGAACGTTCAAAACATTTGAAACTTTG
>Ga0157364_1004746_pt1 | contig 13661 bp, 8 predicted proteins | sample AttsexASBM2_FD_111476 | JGI IMG/M metagenome (GOLD analysis project Ga0157364, IMG submission 111476) | Fungus gardens microbial communities from leaf cutter ant in Ribeirão Preto, State of São Paulo, Brazil - Atta sexdens ASBM2 | ecosystem: Host-associated > Fungi > Mycelium > Unclassified ... | reverse complement strand
TTCGTTATTATTATTACACGTCTTGTAATTATTAAATTATGTCTGGAAATGAATTATGCATAACCAAAAACAAAATAAACTATGTTCATAGCTGAAAGCACAAAATGTCAAATTAATAATATTGTATATAGAAATAAATATAATTTAATTTCTGAAACAAGAAAATAATTTTCGGTAAATCTTATCAGTCTATCGATTGCAAAAATGTTGTTTTATAAAATATATAATGTAAAATAGCATCGAATAAATAAGGAAGTATATGATATTCAAAATGTTCAAAATCGAATCTTATATCATCAAGTGTTTCAGATTTAATCTAAAATCACTATAAAAAGTTTATGGCTTTCTGATATTTCATCACTTTCCAGAGACAAAACAAATATATCTATGTAATATGTTACATAAGCATCTGTATTTCGACACATTGATAAAATTGCAATAAATCGAAATGCGCTTTTTTTTACGATAATAATATGGTTGCACTCACAAATGATGCGTTCGCTTTTTTTGCATCCATCGTCTGAAGTGCGATTTCAATATCCGCAATATAACACATTAACCAGCTAATCATGATCGTCCGTACACACACAGATACATATATTAATTGGCATGTAGTGCAAAAAAGCTTGAAATATGGTCAGAACATCAAGTCGGATACTTCCATAGGCGTCGTTGATATTAAATTGAAAAGTAATATCGAGATCGAAGTGTGACATAATTGCCTGTACATTGGCTCATGTGCGCGCACGTTCGGCAGGGTAATTACAAACTGCGGCTTCCCATATGAACGCGCTTGATACGCGGACCGGTCGTCTTCTCAACGAGCTATCGGCTTTTAATAATCGGCCGTGAAACTCGTTAAGATGCCGCCGGTTAATCGATGTAATGCGAGCATTTCACCTTTAATTGGCGAAATCGAGGTCTCAATCGGAACACCGAAAAAGAATCGGTGGCGACGCGACGTCTCGTGGACTCGTGCACGTAGTTTCTTAACGACTCGCAGAGTGCGCACACTTAGCATCATTAATGCCTTTACTTTGTAATGAAGATGATGAAAATGACTTTTTAAATCACATAAAGAATGTCTGATGGCATGATAAAAGTTAAGAAACCGATGAAAGGTTAAAATGACTTTCAATATTATATATGTGAACACTTACAATATTCTCAAAAACTAATCTTAATATTATTTAATTCAAAGACGTTGAACTTAAAAAGAAATTACGTCAATTCAAATTTCAGCTTTTTACACAATTTCATTGATTACATAGCAATAAGCTCTCAAAAAATCCAATTAGATATGTCGAAAATTTGAATTAATTGTATTATAATAAAAAAGGACTGAAAACTATCAATTAAGTGATTAAAATCAATAATCAGAGCAGGTAACTGGAAAAGTTGAAGTTTGCTGACATTAAAATCTTTTTATTTTGTCGTTAAATTATTCTCCTTGGTTTTTTAATCAGTTAATTACTCACTGTTAATTACTACATGCAAGATATATCGTTACAATCGAAAATAAATTAGTCTTGTCTGTCTTCAGCGAGATGTAGAAATAATAAAAAAAAGAATGCATATTTATCCTTTCAATTTAAACTTTCATTTAGATTTTTTAGTAAACATATGCTTACCAATCACAGAAAGACCAACGGATTCATTTTCAACACACTTTTTCCTTCATTTTAGCAGCATATAATTAAAAATGATAGATGTGCATTTCATGTTTAATAGTCGATGAATTAATGTACAATGAGATGTGTAGAAGCGATATAAAAAAAGATTTGACTGAGTGCATGACATTCACATGATGACGTTGGCGATGCGCGTGACAAGTTAGTGTGTGCATTTATCGAGATGTAAATGGAAAAGATGAAGCAGAGAAAAAGAGAATAAGGGAGACACATAACATATATTTCAAGTCCTCCACTCTTTCTTTTATTTATAATAAGAGAGAGAAAAAAAAAGAAAAAAATCATTTAAAAATCTAGCAAAGAATAAAACATATCAATGGAATGGTAAGGTATACGTATAAAAAAATGTTTTAATTTAAACAAATATTTTATGATTTTTCATGTAATTTATAATTATATATTTAGATTTAAAAAAATGTAATATTTTTCGAAATACCTGTAAAATCAATTATTTTTGTAAATTGTATAATATCTTTTATTATACATATGGATGAATTTGGATAAAATTATCTTTAATTTTTATTTATAGAATAAAAATAATAAATTTTGAAAAATATTCTTGGAAAATATATATCTAGTTATAACATATGTAAAAAAAATAATAAAAAGTTGTCTAAAACATTTTTATATCATATCATATAAATTTTTTATCATATAAAAAATACGTGTCTCTTATAATCTTTTGTGCTTGATAATATATTTTAAGTAAAATCAAATCAATTCCAAACAGTTGTGATATGTCTCTTGTGACTAATGTATATTTGCGTTTATATGCCAGTACAAAAACAATGTACATAAACAATGTATATACATACCGCTTATATAAATAAATAAATTAAAATCCTCTCAAAGTTCTACATAAAGAAGGTGGAGAAAGATAATACGCGATAACCATGGACAGCGCTAATAAATATAAAGAAGGATATAAAGATATTAATCAGGAGAAAAAAATCACAACGAAATTGCTAAATACTTAAAATAACGAGGAAAATAAAAATTAATAAGAAAAATAAAAGAGAGAAACATTTTATATTAAAAGGCTTAAAGAGAGAGTCTCTACTATATAATCACACTCAATAATTAACTAGCACGTAAAGATAGCACGACGTCATTTTAAATAATTTTAATTGCCTCTATGCTGTGAAAAATTAAATCAGTCGGAGAATTAGTTCACTGATCATGTTGCGACTATCGATTAATTTTTAGATCCGATAAGCCATAATGTATCGGCAGAGATCATTAATGTAATACACCATCCACTTGCCTCTTCAATTATAACGCGAACATTCTGCAAAAAGCGAGCATGGTGAAAAGAGAAAGCAAATCGTCGATGAGAGAGATAATCGAATGGTATTGCAACGAGGATATAGCCAAGAATTATTACGATAAACGAGGCGCCGTGTCCGAATGTCAAGACAAGCTGATACTATCCTATTAGAATAAATGTAAAGCAGGAGATGGCATTTCCCATCTTTCTTTCTTTCAAACTCATCTCTCTCTCTCTCTCTCTCTCTCTCCCTCCCTCCCCCCTCCCCCGTCTCTCTCTCTGTCTTTCTTGACTTTTTCTTTCTCTTTCTCTCTCTCCCTTGGTACAGCTTTATGTCTGGCTTGGCACAAGGGTGGAAAATAGGAGCCGACCGAAGCGCGGTAGGGCGCATTTACATGATATGAATATAATGGAGAGGGCTGGGTCGCCAGCAAACTCGGGCTACAAGAGAGCACTACCTGTTGAACGAAGAGTCCGGGGGATCACCGGTGACCCACAGGATATGTTCGGGATCGTCGGTAGGCTCGTTGTCAGCTACTATAACGGGTCATTTCACAAACTTCGACTCCTTGTCGAGACGGACAAGCAGTCGCAAGAATTATTTGTGATTTATACACTTGATATCAACAAATCATACAAGATCACACAAATCAGACAATGCAGTCAGCATTATTGTGTAATTTAAAGATTGAGTAAATGTGATACATTTCAAATATCTTATACACTTATGTATGTGTAACAATGATTTTCTAGATATTAGGTAATTATTAGGTGTAGTAAAAAGAAATACATTATTTTTCCATTCAATTTCATGCAAAAATAATGGATTTCTTTTTACTACACCTAATAATAACTTTCTCTTGGAAAGAAACAAATATTTACTAAGAATTAAAAATTTCTTCAAAGATATTGTCTATGTTTTACTTGGTGGTATATAACTTTACATTCTCTTTGTTGTAACTTTTATGTAGATTTGTATCCTATTGAGTAATTTCACGCAGCACGTAGTTCCTTATATTCACACCAATAATTATCGCTGCTCATAAGCGCAATATACCGTGCACATAATGAGATAACAATCTTTTCTCGGCTTTCAAATTAAATAGGATACACGTTTCCACGAGCAATATATATGTGCAGGCGCGTATTTACGTTTCGTTCCTCGCATCCCATCTGCCTAATTAAGGGTTATTCAAGTATATCTAATAGGATACCAGCGTACTATCGTTGCCCACGCCGGGCCTCGAAGAGTGAAGACAAAATCCTCTATCCTATAAATATGTATAGGATAAAGTGCGCACGTGCATCTTGTTTAGAGAAAAATTCGAAGATATTTTCTGTGTTTTCTGCAATTTGATCTTTCGCTTCTTCAATATTTTGTGAGCAAGTAAAATCTCAGTCGCTCGTCCACTTAAATGTGTAAAATTTTTATGATAATGTTTCGCGATTGTACAAAACACAAACAAAATATGTCTATAAATGGCAATATAAAAAGCAACGTAAGTCTAAAAGTGACCCTACACAGTCTAATACTGTCAGCATTAAATACTAACGATCAGTAATTAATACTAATAATACTGATCATGTGTTAATGTTGATTGACATAGAATACTAACTGGATTTTTATTCTCAAACATCAGTTTACCTAAACACCGCTTTATTAGGATCCATATCAGTGCAATAGATAATGTACATAAAACTGAAATGAAATATATTGTCAATAATACTGACCATGTAAAGTTGTAAAAATACTGAAAATATTGATGCATACTGTCAGTATTATTAACCGTGTAAGATCACCTTAAGATGCGCTTTTAACCCTTAGATATTTCTGAATTATTGTTGTGATCGGATTCACATCTCTGCCCGATATTATTTCCCGTTTCTCGATTACGACCAGCAATTCCGACTATATCGCGAGTCCTGAGATTGCAATTTTCAGAAATGGCGGACAGGTTGCATCTCGGGAGACGAGCTGCCTCGTAAAAATCGCTTTCGCGATCCCGAGGGCGCGGGCGTAAGATCGGAAGTGAGAGACAGCGACGGACTTAAAGTGAGATGAGGAGAGGAAAATGAACGTGGTGCGCAAGAGAAGAAGAAGGAGAAGGAGAGTATCGCGGAGGCAATATAAGGGGCAATAAAATCACGACGACCAACAATACTGGCAGACTTGGCCCACCGCCTTCAGTTTCACCTTATCCTCTAGCGTTCTTCATTTCTCTTCTTCGCGATACTCCTTCTTTCTCCTCTTCATTGGTATCGAGGAACGTGCAGCCTAGGTCAATTTTATTTGCCATGTGCCCGTGCTTCGTATAGGTAATTCCAATGTGAAAGTTTTGAAATTTCAACTTTACGAGAGGTTACAGCGGAGCCCATCGGGAAATCGACCTCTATCGGAGTTTGACTGCGAGAAAATTTGGAGAAAAAGACGCAGTCATTCTTTGCACCACGTTTGCTCACAAAACAAAAATTTATTCGATCTGGAAAGCGAGAAAATGGTTAAAATCACGAAGTGATTGATCATTTTAGAGACATCGAGTACTTGTAAAGTATATGAGTTTACAAACGTTCATCGATTTGACGGAACATCCCGAACATTCTCTTATTTTCACATTGATATCACAATTCTGGATTAATTTTTTATATTAAAAAATTTATATTAAATTTATATTTAAAAAATTTGAAAATGACAAACAATTAAAAAATGTCCTGGAAAATCTATATAGTAATTCTAAAATTTGACTTTTTCATATTCATAAATATTCTTAATTAAATCAGTCATCTTGCTAATATTGATGATAGATATTTTCTTATAAATATTGGGTTGTCCGGAAAATTCGTGCCGATGTTGAAGGAAAATTGAAACGCAGAAAATTTAAATTTTAGTATACATTTATTAAATTATATAGGTTAGTCGGCACGAACTTTCCAGACAACCCAATATTTATAAGAAAATATCTATCATCATTGTTAGTTGTGAAAAAAAAATTATTGTACTCTAGCAAGTTAAGTTTTTGTATTTTAACATTTAACGTCCAGAAATTAAATTAATATTGATTAATAATAATAATAATAATAATAATAATAATAATAATAATAATAATACAGCATGAATTATATTATATTAATAAATAAAAATAATTAATTTTGTTGATTAGAAGGAAATAAAAACGATCATTGATGCACACATGGAACGCGATTAATTTCAATTCTTGTCAACTTCTTATGAAACAGTAGCTGTCCGTTCTAAGGAATCGTTAAAGAGCAAAAGGAAGAAGGTACTAAACAGACAGTATGCGCAGAACAGGCGCCACTGTCTCGGCACGAGCGCATTGATATCATTGGAACACGAAGCACGATCATTCAAGCGCCTGCTATATCCTATTATACGTTAATGATGAGTCGGCTAACTGACTTGTAATGGCACACGCTGTACATCATTACGCATCGTAACCACAATATTTATGACGTCGCTGATATGGAAAAGTAAAAGTTCTAGTAAACATCAACTAAAAGTAATATAATATCAATATATTCACATTTAATAATGTAACTGTTATGTAATATATGTGCAAATGTTTAGGAAATGTTCGAATTAAAATACATCCTGAGTATTTATAACACTCTGAAAATATGCTTATATCTAATGAGAAGCAATAAATTCTATCAATAATATTTTATTTGTATTTCATATCAAACAATCTTATACCATAAATTAAGAATATATTTAATTAAACTTAAAGAAAATAAAACTAATAATAAAAAATTTTAGTGAGACCCAAGAATCCATATGTTTCTTCAACACAAAAATATGTGTTTCTGTTATGGGTTAATATTTTTAATTTCTTATTTAACAATGGTGAACAATTATTGTAAAAGAGCAGAAAATATTTTTATAACAAATAAAAAGTATGTCAATAAATATCAAAAATTAATTACTAGAAAGAGAGCTGTATCAAAGGGGGAAAATGTAGTAAGTGCAATGTTCATTTTTGATATATGAATAATTGGGAGCGCGAGATGTTAAACCAAGATAAAAGAGCAAATCTATATACCACATGTTTAATTTGACCGTACCTTGCATCCCTGTCGAATATCCCGATGATTAGCCAGCATCATCGCTCTGCTTGAAATGCTATTAAAACTCGCATAAGCCTAAAGCCGCCACAGTTGCGCTCGCTGAAAGCCCGGGCTTATTATATGCATGGATAGCTGAGCATCCGGATAATAGCAGTCCCATTCGCTTTGAATAATTTGCTGGCATTCCGAAGTCCAGCGCTAACCGACGAGACCTTCCTCGAGCGTTCTCTCCCCTATTACCTTGTCCAGAAAACTTCCGATTCTCGACGCACATCGTTATTAAGAGTAGTTCGTAATTAGCTACCACTAATAACTCACATGTACTTGCGCATACACATAGGAACTATGAACGAGAACGAAAGGGAAAGAGGGAAGGAAAGGTGAAGACGGGATGCACGAGCAGGCGACCCTCCCCAAGAATGCCATTGTGCTTTACAATATCCACAAGCTATGAGCAAGGTTATTAAAGGGCTGAGGTCGCGCCTAAGGTTAAAGGAAAAGACGGCTGTGACCGCGAAGCCTTTAGAAAGAGAAAGAGCTTTCTTGTCGCACACGAATCACATACAATCTACGCTTGCTCGTGCTTGTACTCTACGCTCCTGCACGCAAGCTGCGTATACGCTTTCATACGGGGACGTTGAAAATATGCGAGCTGAGATCAAAGCTTGAGACTCGAGCCTAACTAGGAAGGATAGTCCCGTACACGTGTTCTATGGGGATGGTTTGGTGAAAATGTGTTTTATAAGACCAACGAGTCGGAAGAGTCAGGTACTTTCGCACCTACTCAAGGGACGAAGAGACAAGAAAATGAATGTCATTCTACAGCCGGCTGCGCTCGCAAATTCATGATTATCTGCGTTAAAACACATGCTTAAAATGAATAAGGAGGCAACGTGAGGGATAATAGAATGCTTATTTGATGTGGTGTTTTCACGAGGAAAATACAAGTTGTGAGGAAGCTTTTGCACGAGTTTCAGACTTTTCTCTGTTGTTTACTGATGCGTATGCGTTGCAGTTTTTGTCAATTAATGTTAGGTTTGAATGTTCTCGATTAGAGCTAGCTTAGAGCTTGCAGATTTCTCGAGTAAACAGGCTATCGATTCGTGCAATAAATAATGCTTTTGCTAACGTATCGCGAGCAATGCTTCAATTGGAGCGTTCACGCTCCAAGAAGCAGACCTGATAACGATGAAAAATGTCTCGACTTTTTAAACGTATAGATACACGCTAACGGAATACGAGATCTGTGCATGCGGTTATAGTCTCGTAAATTGATCGCTTCATGTGCGACATACGACGAGAATATAAATTTCTCCGAACAAACAAAAATCATATAATAACTGCAATAAACTTTCGCATGTTCGAACCGCTTCAGTATAAAATTGCTATCTTTTCATTCGTATTTATTAATCATTAACCATTGATATAAGTCGTTATGTTAGACATGCTAAGATAATCTTTAAAAACAAGCAGAATTTGATCAAGAAAGGAATATTCAACTAAATGTTCAGGATTTGCGTTCTAAAAGTTTTTTAAATTTGCACTAGATGTTCACGCAATATTATTTTCTTATTTTTATTTAGAAGATAATGTTTGTCAATATTTTGAGAAATTTCAAGAAAATATAATAGATTAAAATTAAATGAATGCTTGATATAAGAATCTCAAAACAGAAATAAAAAATCAAGAAGGCTAAAATTTCACAATTATATAATATAATTTATTTTTAAACTTTCGTAAATGAAATCATCGAAATTAATCCTAAAATGTTATCGATATGTAAATTTTGTGAACAACTAGGTCACATTGAACGCTATGCTTTCAGTTATCATTAGGAGACCCAATCTATCATGTTAAAAGGACAAACAGAAACAAGTTTTTAAAAATTCTATCTGTTATCTCTCTCAAGACCTGCTGGGTTAGTAATATAACAGAAAATGTGAAACAGTTAAATGATTTTAATTTTTAAATAGTTTTGTATTAACATACATTTATTTAAGTGTAAGGAGACATAAAATTAGAAATTACTCCACATCAAGATTAAATTAGTAATGTGTTCATTCTCTCTTTTCTTTTAAGTTATTAATTATTAATTATTAATTATTAATTATTAATTATTAAATTATTTGTATTTATAATAATCTAAATTATAAATATTTTGTCATTAAAAGTCTGAAATACATAAAGAACTGTGTTACATTAATTATAAGTGTAACCTATTTCTTTATACGTAAAATTTATATATTCATAACAATATATCTATCATTTAATGATAGCATTCAAGAAGAGCATTCTGAGAGAAAAGAAAAAATGTAATAGATTATATAAAATTAAATGAACACTTAAAACAATTTAGAACAGAATACAAAAGTCATGAAGACTAAAGCTTCGAAATTACATTTGCAGCTAATGTGATTCATTACTTTTAAATACGAAGCGCCATTATGGTCTGAATGTTAAGATGTTGAACTATTATATATATTCATTTAAATGAATTAATTTCAGAAATGATAATTGCGTGCCGATATAGTTGTCGGACTTTCAACGCAATCAATCTGAAATATTAGTAATCTTCCCAAATTTTCCAAATTTAATCTTTAAAAAATTGTAATAAACTTATTGCGAAAAATATTGCCTCAGGAATCGAATCCGGATTTCTTGCATTCCGTGCGAGATGTGATTCTGAGCTTTCGTAATAAAATTCTCGAAATATCGAAGAGCGATATAAAATTAAATAAAAAGATTTCAACGTGAACATAATTCTCTTCATGTGATTTTTTCTTAAATATGATTTTTCCTTATTTTTACAACATAAAACTCATACGTTGAATTTCGCGATACAGGAAGAACTAAAATAACTGAGACGCTCATGTCAGCAGGTACATTATGTCACATGCTATCGTGACGCGCTATCGTATATTCGTTAGATTGAGTGAACACTGACCTTGCGAAGAAGGCCGCGGCTGCGCTGGCCTGCGCCGGCGTTCCGGGCACCCCGCTCACATTGTATGAGTACTTGGTCTCCTGATACACCTGATACATGTTCGGCGACTTTGAATGTGACGATCTGTGATAATAATGATCGCCGCTGTGATGACTCTTCTCCGTCTGCTGCTGACCGATCTTGGCCAGGCTATAACTCTGCGTGGATGAGGACGGCGCCTTGCCGTGACACTTGTCGCCTTTCTCGCACGAGGTGGGTCCATGTAGAAGATGCGACTTCTCGTGCGCGGACACCGCGCACGATGTAGGCTGTTTGTCCACGGTACCGTAAGCCTTGAAATCGGCGTAGCCCTTCAATTCACCGTAATAACGCAGATTTTCGACTTTGTAACCGTGTCCGACATCGTGGCCCTTGGCCTTGGCCTCGTGCTTGTTGTAACCAACCTCCTGCGTGGTCGACTTCATTCTCTCCGCGCCGCACTTGCCGACCGCTGACTCGCTGCCGCCGTGCAGAGCGATCTTTCCTGATATCTTTTCAATTTTCAGCATGGATCTCTCGCTCGGGCGACCTTGAACTGCGTCGCTGTTACCGCCCCGATTCGACTCCGACCCGGTGCCCTTGTACTTGTCGCACGTTGTTACCTCGCCGTACGAGCCACCGTCACCACCGTCTGGCAAGACATTACCAACGATCCCGCTAGCAACAACGTTGCTACCATCTATTCCTCGAGTCTGATAGTGTTGCTGATGATGATGGTGATGATGATGATGATGATGATGATGATGATGACCCTTTAAAGATTCGATGTGACACCGGGAATCGCTGTCAATTCTGGTTTCTTGTAACAGGTTTTCCTTGATAACGTTGTTATTATTATTGTTGTTATTGTTATTGCTGCGTATGTCACACGTCTTATGAAAGAAACGTTGTCGCCCAACCACAGCACGTGTTACTTCTCGCGCGGTCGGCGTGATACTGGCCAGATTAGAGGGCGTCTCGGCGCCATGAGTGCCGGTGTTCCCCCTTCCTGCATTGGAATTACCGCCTCCGCCGCCGCCACTACCACCGCCCTCGCCACTGCTACCTTGTCGTTTGCCTCTCTCCTCCTGCCAAATGATAACGCGACATAGTAGTCGACGTGTAGTACTACGATTCATGCACGTTCCTAACTCGCGACCGTCGCCACATGAGCCAGTCAGAAAACGGAGTATTAATGGTAGAGCGCGATCGAGAACGGTTAACAGTTTCTTCCAAGTCAGCTTTTCGAGAAAAATTGAATTTATTTATAAAAAAGCAGTTATTCGTAATTTACATTAAAATGTACTTTGCATTGTTAGTCTCTGCATTACACTGTTAAATTCATAGTGTCAAATTATATTCAATTTTTGAATTATTTTTAATTATTATTATTATTATTATAATTAATTCTATAAGTCCATTGTACCTAATATGTTATTAATTTAATTAACAACAAGTGCGTATGTTCATATGATTGTTTACTTTAAAACTAATCACAAAAATAGAATTGATTTATATTTTGATATACAAATGGATATAATAAAATGTTTTTATCAAGGGATTGAGTTATTGCTTTTTTAATTGATATCTAACATGTATTACTTGATGAAGAGTTTAATATACTTAAAAATATAATTTACTTCATCAAGCACTGTTAGATATTAAGTAGCACTGTTAGATATTAATTAAAGGAGCAATAATAACTCAATTCCTTGAATTAAGTAACATTTTGTTATTTTTAATTTTCATGTGTGAAAATATAAATCGAAATATAAATCAAACCATTTCTGTGGTTGAATTGCTTATTGTTAGAGTCAAAGTAACACGCTCTTGATCATACTATCAAACAAAATTTGATATTTAACAGTATAATTTAAATTCATCAAACAATTCCGTAATAAAAATATCGTATAAAATTTTACGATATAATTATTTTATTATTATTTCAATTTTTATAATATTATTTATAATCGATCAGTAAGAGAGAGAGAGAGAGAGAGAGAGAGAGAGAGAGAGAGAAGTCTCGGAGTAGCCTATACTTTTACAGAGGGACTGAGAATTTCCTATACGTTATAGCTTACCTGGATCCTCTTAAAGTCATCCTGCCGTCTGGACACCTCGGCGTACTTAGGCGGATCGGCGTAATACTTGGGTGGCGGTTCCGATTTCAGCGGAGTCTCCTGATAGCGTGGCGGCCTGTCGAACTGTCGGTACTTGGGCGGATCGATATACGGATTATTCCGGTGCCCACAGTAATTCGGCAGTTGACACTCCGTGAGATCCGATTGCGACCGGTTCAGCTGGTGGTAGTCCGACGTTAGCACGTTCATCAACATCTTCTGCTGCTCCTGATGACTCTGTTTGCCGTGCTTTGCGATCTGCGATCTCTCTTGACCATCGACGTGGGACTTATCGTGGGACTTGATGCCCTTATCGATACGCTCTTTGCACACCTCAGACTTATCCTTCCTCTCCTGACCGGATGGGAGTCCATCGATTCCGTAAAAGGTCAACTCCTTCTTTAGCTTCTGATGCGACTTGTCATGTTGCCGTGGATTTTCCAATTTCACAGGTGGGTCTATCTGATAGAACGTGAGCTCGCGGGAATCCTGGGACTTTGAGCGCGTCTCTTGAGACAAGTGATGCTGCCGTTCCGGCTGAGAATGGCTGCGTGAGTACCGTTGATCGAATCTTAAATCGTCCTGATATTTCGTTCGCGCGAACCTCTCGTTAGCGCCGAGCTTATGTCCGTATTCGAGGTACTCGTCGCCATATTTAAAAATTTGCCGCGGCTTGTATTTCTCTTCAAACTGCGAGTAATTATAGGTGTTGAAACCGAACTGATTAAAATTCCTGCTGAGATTCGTGGAATCATAATCGGTCGAGGTCACCGCTTCCACATTTATCTGGAACAGAATGGAATGAAATTTTACCAAAATATAAAAATTACATAGAAAGAATAGCTTTATTGAAATATCTACAAATTAGATATAAATCTAAAAATAATAATTTTGTTCGGATCATCACCAAAAATAATTATGTAAAATGCTCAAAATGTTTGCTAGAATGTTAAAATTTGCAGCATTGTCATTAACGCTTAAACATTCTACGTAATTATTTTGATAATCAACAGAATTATTTGTAGATATGACTAACTAAATTTTTAGATACCTTAGTAAAATCGTTCTTTCCAGGCACGATAATTTTATTATATATTCAAATTTTTATTTTAATACGATTTCGTTTCTTTAAAGATGTCTTGTATAATAACAGCTAAAAGTAATTAGCCAAAACTCAATAGCCAACTCAAATAGTCAATACAGCTAAGATCTGTCAAAAAATTTGGTTGTAAATATACTCTGAAACCAATTGCAAAAAAACAAGCAAATTATAATTTAACTTTTAATGGCTCATACAACTATTACCATATTTTGTTCCAATTTCCGATAAACTTTTAAACGAGTAAATTGATCCAAATAATTTTGGATAAATATATTTATTAATTTTGTTATAAAAAAATTTTGTTATATAAAAAATTTCATTTAATTCATAATTTCCTCATTCCAAATTTGCAAATAAGTCTTACAAAAAGCGATTTTACATAATAAAGCAAAAAAAATTAAATAGCTTGTAAACTAATAAAGAATTATTAAACAAATAT
>Ga0157364_1004745_pt1 | contig 13661 bp, 10 predicted proteins | sample AttsexASBM2_FD_111476 | JGI IMG/M metagenome (GOLD analysis project Ga0157364, IMG submission 111476) | Fungus gardens microbial communities from leaf cutter ant in Ribeirão Preto, State of São Paulo, Brazil - Atta sexdens ASBM2 | ecosystem: Host-associated > Fungi > Mycelium > Unclassified ... | reverse complement strand
TTGACCGGCGCCGCAACATGTAGTCGAGCATTATCATGCAGGAGAATAATTTTGTCATGCCTGGAGTAATAGTGGGCGCGTTTTTCCTTGAGTGCTCGGCTCAATCTCATCAATTGTGTTCGGGCCCCAGTAATGATCTCGTTCGGTTTGAGCAACTCATAATACACAACACCAAGCTGATCCCACCAAATACACAACATGAGTTTTTTTCCATGAATATTCAGCTTGGCTGTCGATGTTGAAGCATGGCCAGGTGGTCCCCCATGATTTCTTCTTCTTTGGGTTATCGTAGGGGATCCATTTTTCATCACCAGTGACTATACGATGCAAAAAACCTTTTCGTTTATGCCTGGCAAGCAGCATTTCACATGTGAAAAATCGGTGTTCAACGTTTCTCGGCTTCAGTTCATATGAAACTCAATTCCCTTGCTTTTGAATCATTCCCAATGATTTCAAATAATATGAAATTGTTTATTGAGTTACTCCTAATGTAAGTGCAAGTTCTTTTTGCGTTTGGCACGAATCTTCATCCAATAATGCTTCCAATTCCGCGTTTTCGTACACTTTCGGCCTTTCGCTACGTTCTTTGTCTTCGATGTCAAATTCACCGTTCTTAAATTTTTAAAACCACTCACGACAACTTCTCTCACTTAAGACAGCATCATCATATGCTTCTACAAACAATCTATGAGCCTTAGCTGCAGATTTCTTCAAATTAAAGAAGTAAATCAAAAGTTCCCGCAAATGACGCTTATTCGGCTCAAAACTCGACATTTTCGTACAAAAAAAAATATATATGATGCTGATACAAAATCGCTAATATTTCAATTATGGTGTTGCCGGATGTCTAATCTTACGATATGTCGTTTTACATCAAACAATTTTAACTATAATACTATACTATAAAAATTTATTAGTGGCACCGTCTTTTGCAAACGGCGAAAAACTTATTTGTACTCCCAATAAAAATACGTCTCGATCTGTTTTTTTCTATTGTATGTTCCGAGTATTTAGTACGAAAAATAGGAAAAACGATCGAAATGTACTTATGTAGAGATAATCAGTGAATCGATATTTGTATCGATATATTTGAACATTATAATAAACAGATTTCGACACTGGATTTATAATTATTACGTGTCCTTCAGTAAGTTAAACTTGACAAAGCATGAAACATCGAAGAGTAATTCAACTCCAAGAGTAATTACACTAATTTATTATGGTTAATATAGTGCGAATAAATTATAGAATATTAATATAAATACATATTATTAATAATGTAAAAGATAAATTTTTTGCAGGCGTTAATCATTTTACTAATCAAATCTTATATAGGATTATATATATCTCCATTTTCTATTTATCATTAATACATTCGTTGTATTCTGATAATATTGTATTTATAAAATCTGACAAATTTTATAAGAAATTTTATTTAAAGAAAAGTACACAATAAAAATGAAAAAAAAATATAAGTATAATATATAAACATAAAAGTTAAAATAAATATGATAAAATAATTGTACACAAAAAATGTTGGAAAAGTTTAAAAATTATTAAAAGACTAAAAGAACATACTAAAATATATTAAATAACATTAAGTATCATTAAATGAACAATAAATATAATTAAAAATATAACTCAGATAATAAATTATTAATTATAATTCATTGTTATTAGCTCTATACAAATGTAATTTATATCAATTCTTGTTATTAAATTCTATTGAATTATTTTAAATTATTTTTATTACACTATATAACTGTACTTCTTCCATAAGATAACACAGATATTTGAGATTTTAGCAAATTAATTTTTTTTATGTGCTTTCATCTTGTTAATAATTAATAATTATGCCTTGTCCGGATGGATATGTGTGGTCGTATAATTAGGTCTCGTCCGGATGGATATATGTGGTCGCATTTCGATGCGCTATTCCCAGGAAACTTTCAAGTGAGAAAACAACGCCGCCTTGTACCATTGTCCTCCGCGCACGCGTAGGCGGCGATCATCATTATTTTTCCTGTTGCTATTTCCAATAGTCATTCTCGGTATGTCTGTTCCCGATCTTGTAAACTTTTTGCGAATTTGGCAGTTTTAACGTCATCCAAATGAATAAATCTTCAGCAATTCGAGGAAGAGGAAGATATCATCGTCCAGCGATCATCTTTGGAAGAAGAAATGACACGCCTGATCGAGATATTGTCTCGTAGAGAGGTTAGTGCATCTCGTTTCTCCTTGTTCTATAAGTCAGCACTCTCTTCCCATTGAGCACGAGCTGCATGTACTGTGCATTAGATCGAGGTCTGACACTAAGGTGACCGAAGCATCTTCCATCCGAGGGCGGTCCATTTCGGACTCCTCAGACGAGGACTCCCTGGCAGCGCCTGCGCGACAGGAAGGGCCAGAAGATCCGCATACCATAGGTGTGTATGCACTCACCGGATTTGCATTTGCGAAAAATGTAGGCCGGAAGTCAACATAGCCTTTCCGACTAATCGGAATTCCCTCTCGCTTTCCACAATTATTAGATAATGAAGAGATGATGTCCACGGCATCGCCATCAGTCGAGCCAAGAACAACTCTCGATAGTTTAGGGATCAGACAACGAGAATGCGAATGCTTTAACGAGACAGCTTTTCGGTGCCGACTTTATAAATATCGAAGCGCAACTTTGGAACGACCAAGTGGCATAACCTCTCACGCAGGAATCTAGATACCGAACCAAGGGAGGCCCTTAAAATGAAAAAAATGCTCTCCACAGGATTCGGTGTCCTTTCTAAATGTTCCCAGGTTAAACCAGGAAGATAAGTCAGCATTGAAAAATAATTCAATCGTAAAAAGGGATGAGTTTCATTGTAGAAACCAGATCGCCTTGATCGCTTTAGGTGAGGCCATTTCAGATTTCCCGAAACCTAATACTCAGCTTTCATTGAATCCCGAGCGGCCATTTCAAAGGTCAACGGCAATGATTTTAGCTGATCTGTTTTACCGATTGTCCTTATCAAGGAGAGCGTAGATCAAGCCAACGCTCAATCTTTTGGCTAAGATACGGCGGATGCTATCCCAGCGGATGACCTTCTGTTTTGGTATCATCATTTAGGGAAGAAATGAAAAAGACTACAACTTTGGAAAAGGCCTCCAACCACTAATAATTTTCAAGAAGGTGCAACAACCGATTAAGCAGACGGCGCAAGGTACCCGTGCTAAGCCGAGAAACGTTCACGCCCCTGCATCCAGAGCGAGATAGGCGACAAGGAGGCGCAGAGCAGCAGTCGCCGATCACGCCGACACAATTCGCGTTCAAAGAGGTAATAAATGCCAATCAGGTAAAGGTAGCTGGCAGATTATCGTCTTTCCTCCCTCAATGGAAACAAATCACGTCGGACCCGAGAATTTTAAAAGCTGTCACAGGTTATAGATTCCATTAGCCATTCACCTCAGGAAATGGAACCTATCTCAATCCGAAAAGTATAATTGTTACTTAGAGACTGTTAGATTATACGACAAAGGGCAACTGACAGATTGCGAGGAGCAATTCTTATCCTCTTCCTTATCGAGAAACCTTCTGGAGGCTGGAAATTCATCCTAAATCTCTCAATAATGTTATTAGAGCTCCTCATTTTTAAATGAAAATTGGAAGACGGCGTCCGCCTTCTCTCCTCGGGAGACTTCCTAATTTCAATCGATCTCGAAGATGCATATTGGATAATCCCGATCCATGAAAACGATAGAAAGTTCTTTCGGTTTAGATTTCAGGGCTATCTTTATCAATTCCGAACTCCGTTCGGATTGTCATCCGCTCCACATATCTTTACAAAGATATTAAACCCGTATTATCATCACTCAGAGATAAGGGTTATTTATCGGTAGCATATTTAGATGACTTTCTTCTTATCTTATCGGAGACTTACGAAGGGCGGGAAAATGCTTGGAAAATGTCGCTACGACCTTAAGCCTGTTGTCCTCATTAGGATTTGTGATCAACAGAAGCAAATGTGTATAATCCGATGAAATCCTGCTGCTTCTTGGGCTTCATTTTTAATACAGACAATCTCACATTTGTCAATTCCTCAGGACAAGAAGGATAGGCTTCTCCGAAAAACGCTTACGATGCTACGCTTACGGATATGCACGATCCGACTCTTCGCGAGTTACATTGATTCCCTGATTTCAATCTGCTCTACTGTACAATATGGAATTCGCCATACTAAGATTTTAGAGAGAGAAGAGTTTTTCAGCCCTAAGATTTTAGAGAGAGGAACATTTTAGTTGAAATTTTTTTTTCAACGGCAAACAAGGATTTCAATTCTCCGATGGCTTTACCACTCTCGATTAAAAAAGATCTTCTTTGATAAAAAGAAGTTTTAGTAAACCTTGCTCAGGCTAACGCCATTAGATCAGGCCGTTTCGCTATGGAAATATTTACGAATGCATCCCAACAGGGACGCGGTCTGCGGCGAAACACGAACCTACGAGTTTTGGTCAACTGAAGAAAAACAGAATAATATTAATTTTTTACAATTTTTAACGGTGTTTCATGCTTTAAGATCGTTCACAGTTCACATGAGAGGATGTGATATCTTGTTAAGAATAGACACTCTACTAATAGACAGCTCTTTCTTACATCAACCGCATGGGTTCAATTAAGTTCCCGTCTTATCGAGCCTTGCACGAAGGATCTGAGATGCGCGGCATGAGACCTTTTTATTTATACCGCATACATCCCTTCAACTCAAAATGTTGAGACAGACGCTGAATCTCGGGTATCTCGGGGATCTCGGAGGAAACCAAATGGGTCTTAGGTCAAACATATTTTGACAATTGAGTCTCATTTTGATCGATTCGACATCAACTTATTCACTTCTGTAATCAATGCTTAGTGTCCTAAATTCGTCTCCTAGCTTCCAGATCCTCTGGCTTATGCGGTTAATGCATTCTCATTAGATTGAGGCAACTTCTATTTTTACGCGTTTCCCCCCTTTTGCTTTAATTGCTAGAGCGCTTCGGAAAATTATTACTGACGAAGCAGAGGGAATCCGGATTGTCCCCTGGTGGCCAGCACAACCATAGTTTCCCTTATTTAATCGCCTTATCAGTTGCCAACCAATCTATTATAAACTGGATTCTAATATGTTGTCATCCCCTTTCAGAGAGCTCCATCCGGCAAGGAGCAGCATTTCCCTGATGGCAGCGAAATTATCCGCCAGGCCTTCTTACTGAAAGGTACACCGACGTCGGCGTTAGAACGCTTGCATCCCTATCGGATCATACAATTGCACAGTATACCTTTCAGGTTATGATGGATCTTCTGTAAGGAAAATCAGATGCTGCTTTTCTCCGCCTGTATCATCAGCGCTTGAATTTTATCTGTGGCTCTTCCAAATACGGATTCGTACTCATCTCTAAACACGTATTGCGCGGCAATTTTTCTTCTTTCTTCTGTAAACGAGGTGGGATCACATCCACTTGCTAAATGATATTTTAAGAGAGTAGCCTGTCTGAAACCTAAGCGCCCCCGTTATGATTTTATTTGGGATCCTTCTCCGGTGATTCAATACCTAGCATTTCTATACCTTTACGAGAGAGAACCTATCATTCGAGCTTATCTCCAGAAAGCTTGTTTTGTTAGCACTCATAACTGCACAGAGATTACAAACCTTAGCAATTATTCAACTCTCTCAAATTTCAAATACATTGGGTGAGTAGGATTCCAGCAAGGCTTAAGACATCTGAAATGAGAATCCCAACCTCTTCTTATTTTCAGACAATTTCGGGAGAATCCAGAGTTTTATGTATTTTCTCTATTTAAATTTTATGTTAATTTCACGTGAGACCTTCGTCAGATAGAGTGTGATACACTCTTTATTTCACCTCGTCTTTCCTAGAAACCAGTCTCGTCCCAAACTTTAGGCCATTGGATCAAAATTGTATTAGCCGCAGCAGGGATAGATTCTTTAATATTTTCGGCTCATTTCACTAGATACGCCTCGATCTCATCGGCAGCTAGTAAAGGCATTTGGACGAAATTCGCCGAATGGCAGGAGCGAGACTTCAATTTTCGCTCGTTTCTACAATTAACCGGTAATCAGAGATCTAGCATTTCAAGCTGCAATCCTTAAGATAACTTAATCACTAACTTAATTCACCGCTTTTTCTTTATTCAACCTGTGAGGCATAAAAAATTGTAGCACTTCAAAAAAAAAAAAAGAAAACTTTTATATCGTTAAAAACAAAACAGCGTTAAAGATCTACACATATCCATCCGATCGAGATCTAACATAATTGAATAGATATACGTAGACGCATTTCGATTATTCCCAGAAAACTTTCAAGTGAGAAAATAACGCCACTTTGCGTCGCTATCCTCCGCGCACGCGCAGGTGGCGGCCATCCAATTTAAAGCCGATAACCTAAGAAACGGGCGGATGGGAGGGCCTATTCATCCGGACGAGACAAGAGCATAATTGGAGTCGAATTTCACGGTATGTTCGTTCAACTATTCAATTAAATAGTATTGTAATTTTCCAAAATAATAATTCAATAATAACTAAAGTTTCAATAATAACTTTGATTTAACGATAAGTACGAATATATACCATAGATACATACCAAAGTAAATATAAATTTTTTAATATTGTATAAATAAATTAATACAATTATAAATTACATATTATATATAACTATTATAAATTATTAAATATAAATAAATTAATAATCGTTTGTATATAAATAAAGTTAATATAAGTTTATATAATAGTATATATTAAAATATTAGATCAGTGCAAAAGTTCGTGCCCGATTTATTATTCAAACTTCAAACAGCTACTATTTTTGTTAAAAATAAAATAAAATAAAATCTAAATCTTACGCTATCTGATGAAAGAATTTAAAAATATATATTTTTTTAATTGTGATAGTTTTGATGGAATTATGAGCAATCAAAGTAAAAATATTCATTTTATTTAATTTGCAACAACTTAGAAACAAAAAATCGTAGGAACATTTTCTAAAAACAATTTTATAGGGAGAACTTTAAGCTTCTACATTAAATATTCAAAAATTTTTGCAATTTTTTTTGGACAGGCCCACAAATTGAAGACAAAATTTTCCGTTTTGTTTAATTCGTAGTTTTCTATATATACGTAAAAATTATAAAACTCATAAATTCAAAAAAACCATTCGATGTAATAACCATTCGAAATTAAAGATTTCAAGCTTCAAAACCTTTTTTTAAATTTAAATTTCATTTATTTATATTAAATATATTAAAATATATATAAATCTTGATACGTATAATTAAAATATTATCTTAGATTAAAACATTATAATTTTTTCCAGATGCTTAATGTAAAACATAAAAATTATTAACATAATATTAATATTCTTAAGGGGATTCTGGAGTAACTTCCTAAATTCGACATTACAATCGTATAAAAATCTCCGAATTGAATGAAAGAAATAAAAAATGTAAGAGCATGCAGTATCATTTATACTAAAATCAAAAAAAGTTAAAAGCTTACTTAATTCTTTCTCGATTTTAATATATAAAGTCCACTGCATTACCTCTTAATTTTTCTACTTTAATTCTGTAAAAGGATTTTTGATTCCTAATTTGATCACTCCCCCCAGCATCCCCTTAATTAAATGCTATATTTTGTCTGATTTTCAGCTTCTCTATTGATTTGCACTTTTAATTTAAAAAAAAAAAACTTCTTTCAATTTCTTATCATTTTCAATCTTTATTAGTTTATAAATAAAAGATAAGAATGTAAATACAATGTTATTCTCTCAATAACTGAATATTCTTAAATCGTTATTCCTAAATCGAATATTAATAAACATTTTATATTTTATTTAAATTCTATAATATTTATTCTGTTACATTTACATGTTAATATATCATCAAATATCTATACAATATTTAAGGCAAAAATATTTAAAATCAAAGAAATATAATTTCAATTTTAGTAGTAGTAGTAGTAACATTTCTTTCAGCTATTAATTTAGCTACGAAATGGATTCGGATTACATTACACTTTAACTCATTCACACCACGCATATTTTTTACGCACACTTTCTTTCATCCTCTTTATTCAGTCTACATTTATCTTCTTATTCCTAATCTTCTTCTCATCTCTCGCTTTTTCTCTCTCCAGCCAGATCCTTTTGCCTTCGCTAAATTTCTCCGAAATAACATCAAAATAATAAAAATTCTTTTTAAAAAAAAAACTTTACTTTTTCACGTACACTTTCCAGATTTTTACAATTTTTGATTAAGTGTTCCAAAATACCAAGTTCCTCCTCACACAAGATACACATTCTTTCTGCTCTGCACAGAACTTATTAACTTCTTCTACATTTCCGCATCTGACCGTAGCAAGTCTTTTAACATCCTTAAAACTGCTTTCACTTCTAAGATAAACTGGAAGATCCACCTTATTAATCATCTCATACTTCGCATTATATCTTGACTTATACAATTATACTTCTTCTGTTTCTCTATCTCTATCTCTATCTATTTTTCTATCACAACAACGCTGGCTTTCTCATCGCTTTCACTACCTAACTCTAAACCTAATTGACTATATCCCGGTATTTAGGTATACACTTTTCATTGACAAGCTATCTAATCTACCTTTTCCTGCCAACAATTTTTTACCAACATTCTTCCATTACTATCGCTTAGCTTTTCTTCAAATTTTAAAGCTCTTTTCATTGCTATACCAAAACTTGTTTGTTTTGATTTTTTTCTCGAATAATGCAATCCGAGGTCCAGTGTAATAATATTACTTGAAAATATATTTCAACTTTTCAAGTAATATTATTACACTGGATTATTAGCAGTAGAGTATTGTACACAGTAGTATTGTAAAGTTATAATATATAACATATAATAAAGTATTTAAAAATAAACTACTTCATTTTAATTAAAAAACTTCATTTTAATTAAATAAAAATGCATATGTTTTTATTTCTTGAGTACTATCACAAATCAGTGGGCAATATTTCATTTTCGTATGTGTGTGCGTGTGGATCTGTGTGAATGCGTACATGCATACTAAATGTAAACTAAATGTATATATTTAAGCTAAAATCTAATTCACTTAATTTAATAATATAATCTAATTCATTAATAATCTAGTTCAACAGATAATAATTGTTTGAACTATTTTTAAGTTATCGCAACGGAAATTTCTTCAATAACCATATTTTGTAACTGAATTATATAATACGTACAGAAAAAAATTTATATGACATTGATATAACAATATTAAATTGTAATAATATTTCGTACTGTAAACATTGTAATATTACATAATTATATGCATGATATGTAACAGTTTTACATCATAAAAGTAACTTATGTTATTTTATTCGTTAGCCCCACGTTATATTGTGTTATATACTGTAACAAACAATGTTTACTGGAATACATATATAATATAGAATAATTATTATTGCACAGCAATGCTTAAAATTTAGTTTTTATTTAAATTCAGTTTTTAAAACTTAACATTATATTATGTTTAATATAATTATGTATAATATTTAGTCTAAAATTTAATAATAAAATTTATTAATTATTAATTTGATAAAACATAACGTGTAGTTTGACGAACACTTATTGTACGTCTTGCGAAACGTCTCGCTTGTGTTTTGAGGACACTTGTTTTATCGATAAATTAAAAGAGTAAGAAAGCTTGACTGATATTTTGGTAGCCTTTATTGAATACAAGAAGTAGGTCGATATCTTTACAGTATGCCCGTTAGTAAGGGACTGACTTCCTCCTCCGGAAGTGTCGTGTTCACAAAAAAAGAAAAATATGGACGATTACGCGGGCACTCGTCGTGCGAGATCAAAAGTGTGATCGGCAATTACATAACGCGACTATACCTAATAAATAATATTAAGTAATGAAATGATCATTTATACATATATATTTATTTTATAATATATATTTAATACACATATATATATATATATATATATATATTTAATAAATAATATTAATTATATGTATAAACACGCATGCGTTTAATTAGTATTATTTGTTTAATTTAAATATAATAATACAGAATCGATTATCTTAATTATATTTTTGTTTAGGTAATTTAGTGTAGGTTTTTTTATAAAAATCATAGAATAAGTACAGAAACAGGACTAAATTTCCAATAAAAAAAGGTATGTTTCCTCTAGGTATTTCGCAATTGGAATTTGCAAATTGCAGTAGAATCACTATCATCACGATAAATTGGACCTAATTTCAATAGAAAAATTTTTAAAAATATTACAAATAGATACTACAATGATACTATACTATCTAAACTATTTAAATATATATTGAAATACGTGTAATTAAAATACATTTTAGAGAAAATTACAACGTAAATTGTATAACTTCTTTTCGCTTGTGTAACTTACAACCGATTAATAAATAGTAATTCCCAGGTCAACAAAACGAACAAATTGTAATTAGGTATAACAATGTAATATTTGTTACTCGCAACTATAATTTTCAACGATAAATTTCAACGGTACGTTTCGACTTTAGTCCTTACCTTTTTAATCCTCATCAGCCATAGAAATACAAAATTACCCCATATATCCAATTAAATTAACATATTATGAGGACCGTCTCACCTTTGAATTAGAATAGATGGGGTATAACGTAATAACCATATTATATTTAGTTATATTTGTCAAATTGCCCAAGTCTCGTCCGGATGGACCACTATATAGTCATGTCTTCATGCTCGCATTACCAATAGAGTTCACAAATTCCAAAAGTTGGTGGCGCTTTCCGTTCCCGCGCCACATCTATTGCTTATGTTTTTCTTGCAGAATCGGCAGAGTTCACCTTTGTGTTTTTCGAATGATATTTCGCAAGTATTTTTCCTTTTCAGCATGCCTAAGCACAAAAGATATCACTCAAGGAGCTAGTCTCGTGAAAACGAGTCGAGAATGCACAGTTATTCGCAGGCCAAGAGGGCTTGCATGAGACATAATCTGTTTAACGGCGACAATCTGTCCCAAGCGACAAATCGAGAAGAAGATCAAGGCAATCATTATTCTTCCTCTCACGAAAAATTGTGCCAGATCTTATCAGAACACGTCATCTGTATGAAAGAACGTAATCCTAAGCAACAGGAAGCAGTGACAGAATGCCCGTCATCCGAGCTGTTATCGCCAGCTGGAACGTTCTCTGAGAGCAGAGGCGAGGGCATTTTTGCAGACGAACAGACAATCCAAGAATCGGGGCTGCATACTTTTATGTCCCCTTATCATTTTTTTATACGGTAAAGAGGGGATATAACCGACTTCTTTTCTGCAATGTCTCTCCTTTCTTTGTAGACTTATCTGGCATTAAGGAGGTAAATTCCTCCTAATCTTCACCGATCAGGAGGTTGTTGAAACTATAGAGGCTTCCGACTTGGACGGGGAAAAAATCCCTTCGGACTTCGTCAATAAACTATTCGGTGATCCGACGTAGATATCAGACGATCCCTCTTAGTTATCTATAGTTCTTAGCACAACAAGGCCGACGTATCGGTTTGAAGGAGAATTTCAAAAAGACGCTCCTTGCCAAATATGAGCCCAGGGACGACTTTTCGTTTCTCGTTTCATCTAAGATAAATAGAAAGTCCTAACTTTAGCGTCACTGTAGTGACGCGCGATACTCTTCAGAGTCAGTCTCAACTAGAGGTAGGAGTCTCGCTGAATGCCCTCGCTTCCGGATTCTCAAATCTTTCCAGGCTGAGGCCTCTCCAGAGTTCTCCAAAGCTTACCAGAGGGGAGAATGGTGTTCAAAATCGTAGAGGGTAAAAGTTTTGGAAAGATTGTAATGATGGTCCGTCTGCGGACCATCATTACAATCTTTCCAAAACTAGACGAGCATTCACTCTTTGAATTTTCTAAAGTAGCATCAGTAAACTCAGCGATAGTAGACTCAGCGATTGTCGATGAATATCTTTTCGGAAGTAATTTTACGGGAAACGTTAATACTGCTCAGACAATGGAAAAGGTTGCTAATAAAATGGCGAAAAGGAGTTGATCTTCGACTCAAAAATTTTAACCCGCAATGGCAACAGCTGAAATAACAGAGAAACCAATCACTTGATATCGGACATCCCAATACAAAAAACGCAAAGATCCAGCCTCACTGATACATCGCTCGAGGAAGGACTCTTCCCAGGCAAATCACAGCAGGAGGTCACGATTCAAATCCCGAGCTTGCCGTTAGTTACAATAAGTCCGTTTAGCCCTTTTCATTGGAAAGTATTAACCTCCGACACGGTGATATTAGGAGCGATGGAGAGTTACTAGATTCTTTTTTCCTCTGTGTCTCTACCCCGCCCTTTTTTTAAGGGAGCCGTCCTTTTCTGCACAGAAGGCATCTTGGCTTGCGACGCAGAGGTAGAGCATCTTCTCCAGAAGGGCGCTAGAGGAGATCGCTCATTGGCAGACCAGTTCTTCTCTCTCTTTTTCGTAATCAAAAAATCATCGGGTGGAATGCGATTCATTCTAAATTTGCGGGATTTAAATTCATATATTCCCCCCCCCCCCGCATTTTAAATTAGGGGATTTTTGTATTCACGGTGATTCACCTTATGCTTCCGGGATTTAAAATGGCAACTATCGATCTCGAAAATACTTATTTTCTAATGTCCATTCATCAATCATTCAGAAAATTTCTCCGCTTTCAATGAAAGGGAAGAATCTATGAATTTATCTCCTTGTCATTCGACCTTTCAGATGCGCCTTTTATTTTCATTAAAGTCTTGTGTCCAGTTGTCAAATCACTGCGTGAAGGTTTTCATTCAATTGTTTACCTCGATGATTTTTTACTTTTAGGTGCCTCCGTGAAAGAATGTCAAAATAATATCCATGCATCAATGAATTTTCTAACATCCCTAGGCTTTCTAATCAGTTATGACAAGTCTCAGCTCACACTCTCATCTAGATGCAGATGCTTAGGATTCATATTCGATTCCGTCTATCAATCAATCGCCATTCCACCGGACAAAAGAAGGAAACTCTTTTATCTAACAGACAGATTTTCGCGAAAGTCGCATTGTATTATAAAGGAATTCGCGAGAATGATTGAATCGCTGGTTTCAGTTTTTTCGACAGTGCAATATCCCGTTGGTATTTATACCAAGCATTTTAAGAGGGAAAAATTTTTAGCCCTAGAATTCGTTTCAGGAGACTATTCGAAACAGATTGCGATTTCCTCTTACTTATGTACGGATTTTGAATGGTGACTCGAGGTCATCTTCTCAGATTCTGACAATACAATCCTCCGCTCAGAGCCCTTCATCTGCGAAATATTTTCTGACACGTCCCTTATCGGCTATGGAGCCTCTTGCAGAAAGCAACGTACTCACGGTTGGTGATTGCCAGGAGACAAGATCCTTCATATTAAGCCTTGGAGCTGAAGGCAGATTTCTATGCATTGAGGTGCTTCGCCAGCAACTTTTTCAATGTTAATATCTTACTGCAGTATCGATAACATCACCCTTACATTAATAAATTCGGTTTTGTCCAGTATCCTCTTCTATCTGACATCGCCAGAGAAATATGGCAAAGAGCGAAACATCTATCTCTTCACCTCTTATATCGCTTCAATAGACAATGTCATCGCGGACAGTAAATTACG
>Ga0157364_1004744_pt1 | contig 13661 bp, 8 predicted proteins | sample AttsexASBM2_FD_111476 | JGI IMG/M metagenome (GOLD analysis project Ga0157364, IMG submission 111476) | Fungus gardens microbial communities from leaf cutter ant in Ribeirão Preto, State of São Paulo, Brazil - Atta sexdens ASBM2 | ecosystem: Host-associated > Fungi > Mycelium > Unclassified ... | reverse complement strand
TGCTTCTTCGCTAGCAGGTACACCGTATTCTTTTGACTATCCGTCGAGACGACGCCGCGATTGTCACCCTCAAAAAATTCCTTCCGGTCGTACAGACGTATGTGCGTGTCGATCTCGTACTCGCGAATGTCGTGGTAAGGCTCATTATTCCGATTTACGTACAACAACTTGACATTATTCTTGCCGTAAGCACAAGCGTCTAATTCGTATTCGTCCCTAAACACAAATTCTTTCTGAATTTATTTACCATTTAAATTTTTTATTCATTCACATGATATTCTTCTACTTTCCGACTTATTTAGATACAGAGAAAATATTACACCAGTACTATGATATTAATCTTTTTTTATAATTGTACCAGTTACTATAATATTAATTCTTTTTTGTGAATGAGAATATATAATCTCTGAGCGAAGAATTTAAATTATAATATTGGCTGCTTTTAGCAGAAAATAGCTTTGTAATTGTTGTAAGATTATTTTATATGATTAATTTATACATGTAGATCTATAAGGAATTAAGAACAAGAACGAATCATACTAAAGAATTTTTTCAACAGTTGCAAAGTTACTTTTTCTACTGAACTCAGCCAATGTTGTACGATATTGAAGTACTTGTACTATAAAAATTGCAATGGACTATTGATTTTCACCGATCACATTAATAGAAATTACGATGCGCACTATGAACAGTTATAGGTATTTTAAATCGCACTATGGGAACAATTTATAGATATAACAATGTCATAATTCCATTTTAGGCGATCTATAATTCGCGTCAGATTTCAAGACATAATTCTATTTTCATATAGATTTTGCGTATTTTGATACATGTGCGCATCCTATATTTATATATGTACGTATTTCTGATTCTTTAAATATTTTTTTGTACATGGCGTATAAATTTATAAATAGGATTCTATCTTGAAATCTGACACGAATTATAGGTCGTCTAAAGTGGGTTTTAAGCTTAAAACGTCTATTTTAGTTCAATCAATCTATTTTCTGTTACGTCTGAATTTACTGTATCGACATCGTATGTTATTCTCCGTGGACGAAATAAAACATACAACTTGTGTAAAAGCAATTACGCCAAAGTTTTGAGATTTTTTTTCTTTAATTAATTGTATTGGCAAAGCGTACATTAAAAATTCGAATAATTGCAGCAACTCTCTCGTAAAATGCTAGTCTAAAGCTACTGAAGACTCCGTTATAATTCTTACTATAATATTTTTTTTGTGACTATTCATGTCAATTTATTCATTTATATTTCTAATGAAGCGTCTGGAGATTTGTGGGTCAATCCTAAGCAAAATTGTAAGGTTCGTAACTTAATTGTTCTCGTAAGAGATTAATAAGAATTCGTGAACTGGAATTCACTAGTTGAAAGGAAATATAATGTACCTTTTTTCATTCTCACTAAAATAAATGCGTTTATCTCTTGTGTATGACGATTCCTGGTTTCTCAGCGATCTACTAAATGAATACATTTCGTCATCCTGTAGATGGGAAAGCGGCTCCTTATGCGGAGACATCCTCGTCGTACACTTCGGAGTGAGATTATCACGCACTACGTGCTGTACGACGGCATCGATATGATATATATGGACGATATTGTCGCGTTTGGAAATCATATCCCACCGCGTTTTTCCACCCTTGAACTCAAAACATCTCTTGAGACTCGGCAAAAATCTGATCTTATGCACTCGAAAACATCACGCTCCCCGCACACAGACGCAACTAGGATTGACCCTCGATGAACTTGTAATCTTGGCGACAACGAGATCGAAACGCATTTTCACAACATTGTCGATAATCTCGGTGACGACACCGGAGAAGAGTTTTAGGGGACAAAAAAAGACGCAATTCTTTCACGGTCATAATTGTTTCAAGAAGTCAGTTCCGAGAAGTATCGGTCATCTCTAATCGTGCTCTGCTCCAATTACGGTAGAATCGAAACCATATTGGAGAATATGTCGATACATGTTAAATCCATTTCCCGAAAATTGACGTCAAATAAATAGGATTGTCGCAATATGCAAATATATAATAATAAATTATCAGCACGAACGGTTCGGATAAGATATCTACTAAACAATCTATTAATACCCCAAATGATGAGCATATTTACTGATGACATTACATAATATTTACAGATTACGTAGCATTTACCAATAGCATTTGTGTCTGTAATCTTCCCACTGACTGCAAGAATTGTGTGATTGCTGACATTTTTTTGCTAGATATGCCAATTTTTTGTATTTATCAAAAATTATGAGGTAACAAGTATCGAACGATTTATTGGATGATGTCATTCGATATTTGTTATGTCATAATTTTTAATAATTAAAAAAGTACTGTAACAATACTTTTAATGTTCAAAATAAGTGATTAATTGGCTAGTAAGTTGAATTTATTTCTATTAGCTAGTATTAAATTAATTCCTATAAGAGAAATAAATATTATTTTTCTATCAATTGTTATTGTTCAATGTTTGTAACAACAAAAATTTTTCTAATCGATCAGATAAGAACAGCGATTTCGCGCAAACAATGTTGCGATGTGTGTGATCAAATTTCGCGTGATTCGAACTTTGTATAATATATTCATTATCCTTAATAAAATCTTTTCTTCTATAAATTTAACCAAACTCGGCTCATTTTTAATTTGCTCATTTGTGAATTTTAACAAAAATTAATTTCTATCCATGTTGACAAAATATAATACAAATATTATATTTGATAATTATCAATTAAATCAATCGAAATTATGTTTAGATGAAAAACATTTTACAATTCAACAAAAAAGATTCAATCATCTCATTTATCTCATCTGACGTCACTAGAGACCTTTCATGAAGGCTACGTTTCAATATTTACTGCCAGTACTGAAAATCTACAGCATGTATGTACGTAAGTGTATACTATAGATTTTCAACACTGACAGTGAATGAATACAAGTGAATATATGTATTATAGATAATTATAGTACCCAAGCAAAAAAACAAGCCATGAAATGACATTAAAATAAATCATTGCTGATTGAAAAATGTCTTTTACAGCGTTTTCGATTGCAGCGGGTTTAAATAATCGATCCGAGATCGATTATCTCATAAATGACGTCACACGCATGCTCTACTTATTTGGTTTCTATTTAGATGAGGTCATGATACTTTCGGGTTAATCATTCTCGGGTCAATCTACATCGATTATAGTCGAAAAAGCTATTAGTAATCATTTTGTTACTTCGACGTCGTTTTGACGTCACAGTCAGTTTTTTATAAACTGCACTAGATAGCTGCACTAGAACTTTTTTCTCATTTTAGTAAAATATCAAATGTATACTTGTTTCACTTTTTAAGTTCCAAAAGTACAGCTATAAAAAACAGATCTATAACAACCCGGATGAAAATAAAAATCGGAGCATAAATTGAATATAATGGGAGAATAATAGAAGCGTAAACGAAACTTTTAAAAGGAGAAAATTGGAACGAAAGCAAAGATAAAAGAAACATTTATGTTTCTTTTATACTTTGATTCAATTTTCGCCTCTTAGAAATTTATTGTGTTCTGCTTGAATACTATTCAAGTAGAACAAGAAAATCAAAATAATGTCGGTCAATGTGATGTCAAATTGATTATTTTAACTTTTTTTTCCTTTTAGATTATGCATTTCAAGCCTACTCGAGGTTGTGTATATGTATTTTTGTTGCATCTAGATATTAGTACATACATCATTATTGATTTAAAAAATTTAAAATCGTTTTCAATAATTAGTTCAATATTGTTTAATCAGGAACAAATATGCTATTTTGTTTTATAATGAAAGATGATTATAATGAAAAATTAAAGATATTTCGAACTTCTTTTCTTTTGGCGGTCAATCGATTAGCCAATCGGAGAAGAAAACAGTGAGAGGGTAAAGTTCGGTACTCAAGTATAGTTCTACTCAAATAATCACTGCGCCTAATTAAATCGAAAAACATTAATTATGATCGTTATTATATAGACTTCTTCTTTTTAACAATTTTAACTGAACTTCTTGTTCATCTTTTCTCTTTTTTTTCTCCAACATCGAGAAAAATTAAAAGAAAAAAAATTTTTAAAATCAAGACTATTTCCGGCTTTTAACTGCTGTTCACTTTCTAACCTAAAGTTCAATTCTCTGCACGTGTCGAAAACGCCGGACTATCAGCTGTGATCAGCTGTTCGCGACGCACAAATCCCGATTCTCTACTTCTGAATTAGACGCGCACGTGTCCTGATCGTCAAACATAAACAATTTTACATGTAAAATATTCATTACATCGAATTTACAAAAATTTCAAATCTTTCATCTTTGAAATTTATATCTTCTCTCTTTTTTCTTCAATATCAAATCATACACCTATTTCATTTTAAGCGCATTTAAGATATATCACAGTGCAGCTACAGGGATACAATTCTGTATGGCTGCCGGTCATACAATCGAGAGACAGACATCATCGGATCAGGATCTTTATTGATCTTGTTATACAACGATAAAAATGGAAGAAAAATGAAGTAATATCATCGATATATAAAATTCATACGGTGAAATAAAGTACTGTTCGTTCGTTATATATCGGCGCTTGTACCTTAATCGGTTTATCTCAATTCGTTTCAAATAACATTTGATTATCGCGATTACTTTCATTCGTTTGTCTTATCTAGAAGTTGAGAAAAACTCGCGTCAAAAATACTCTGCATATTCATTCATCCCGATATGCATCGATCCCGTTTGAGCGACCTCCTAGGAAAATTATGCAAGAGATCCAACGTGCCGCCGATCCATCGGAGATCGATCGCCGGTCGGAATTCGCTCGTCTATGGACCGAATGTCGCGGCGGCTCGAAAACACGGTCTACCTATCGTGGCACTAGAATCGACAATCATCACACACGGTATGCCGTATCCAAATAATTTGGACACCGCGCTGAAAGTCGAAGATGCAATCAGAAAGCAAGTATGATATCCAATGACGAATTCTTTTTTCAGATGAATAGACAATTGATGCTTTCTAGCAAGAAACATATAGTGATCAATTCATCTTTGTTAAACATTGAGAAGTAATAATGAGAAATAATGAATCATTGTGTTACACTTATGTTATCTGTGTCTCTTGCTGGAAAGCATCCTAATATAAAGTAATTGAAATTTAAGAATTTCCCCATCGAAAGGTCTTTTTGATTATCAATAAAACAAGAGAAATTTGAATATTTTGTTTGAGTATTTTCAAAAATAAAAAAATTTTCTAAGTTAATATATTGAATATATTGTGAGTAGCTTTGAAAGTTATCTATCACAATTGAACAATAATGTTGTGAACAATAGTAGATACACTTTTTGCTTATTTTAGGGTGTCATACCTGCAACGATAGGAATCATAAATGGCAAGATACATGTAGGCTTGAACAATGAACAACTGGAGACCTTATCTAAAGCTGACTCTGCAAAGACTATAAAGTGTTCACGAAGGGATATTTCTTTTATTTTGTCGCAAGGATTGAATGGTGGTACAACAGTCAGTGGCACAATGTTAATTGCACATGCAGCTGGTATTCCAATAATGGCAACAGGTGGTATCGGCGGTGTTCACAGAGGAGCTGAGCTAACTCTTGACATCAGTGCCGATCTAATTGAACTTGGACGCACGCCGGTGGCAGTTGTTTGCTCTGGTATCAAATCTATCCTGGACATTGGCAAGACCTTGGAGTATTTGGTAGATATACTTGAAGATTTGATAGATATGAATATATAATCATTTCTATGTTTCATACAATTTATAAATGTTCCTTTTGTTTCCAGAGGTTAACATAAAAATACGGATTTTATGCTCGCAGGAAACTCAGGGAGTACCAGTCATAAAAATAGGCAAAACGCCAGAATTTCCAGCTTTTCACTGTTCTGAAACTTCAGACAAAATAAAAGCACCGTGCAGAATCTCCAATGCCAAGGAAGCAGCCGATATTGTGGAGACACAGAGAGTACTGGGTATTAACACAGGGATGTTATTTGCAGTTCCTATTCCTGAAAAATATGCATTGCAACCTAGTGTCATGGATGCTGCTATATCTGAGGCTTTAAAGAAAGCTAATGCTATGCGCATAACGGGCAAGCAAGTTACGCCTTTCCTTTTAAGTGAACTCAACGAGATCACGCGTGGTCAGTCACTTGAAGCGAGTGAGTAAATAGAAATTAATTGCGATATAAAATGCGATAAAATGTAATTGTTATGTTTATGTTAAAACATTTGGCTTATGACAATTTTACAGATATAGCTCTCATAGAAAACAATGCCAAAGTCGCAGCTGAAATCGCCTTGAATCTCTGTGAAAAATCTCAAATAGCCCATATAAGCTCTACTTCTGTACCATCAATAATATCAAGACAAAAACCGGTAAGTTCGAAAAGAACATAAAATTATTTCTTGAAAATAGACTTATATTAAGAAGCATGAGAAGTTACTTTATCATAACAATTAAGACTGACACACCGTTAAACAAGTCATTCCACTATCTCTATTAGTATAAATTTATTTAAACTAATGTGTTATTCAGGTGGTTATTGGCGCGTCAATAGTGGATACTGTTCTGCAAGTGAAGGATCCCCAAATAAAAGTAAGTCAAAAATCTCACAATCAAAGTTATACTAAATAACCAATTTTTTTTCTTATATATTCATATTACATAATATAGTTTGTAGAACAGTAACAGTATTTATATACAATTACCACTTTTTTTTTTATCTTTTTATGTACACTTAATAATATCAAATAATGGGAAATCTCGCGTAGAACAGGGGAAGATTATGGTGTATGTTAACAAACGCTTTATAGAATAGTAAACCTATGAAATACGGCCGTATTGAAACCGGCGGCGTATCCCTGTAATGTAAATTAAATACAGATGCAAGCTTGTCGATACGATATTATGAGAGGTTCATTAACGTAAACGTGCTATTGAGCTCGATTGTAGCTTGTAACTACGTGTTAATTATTTCGTGTTCGCTCTTCTTCACTAACAGTCTTTGAATACACTCTTTTTTTTTCTTCATCGCGTGTGTGTCGTCTTTATACAATATTAAGATAGTCAAAGCTTTTAAGTGTGCATACTTTTCTTTCGATATCGCGCTACGATCACTCTATGAAATATCTCATTTGCGACATTGCACACCTGGCAGAAACGGATCGATTGATCAAGAAGCCGATTTAATAGGAAATCGATCTTTATATTATTTGTGCGAACATCTTGATTATCGTTAGATATTTTCAGTAACATTCAATGAGATAGAATATTCATTTAGATAAATCTGTTCAGCGACATTGTTTAATATTAGAAAAGATAACGTAAGCTATATAAACTCTTATCTACTTCTTTCTTATTTTAATAAAAAATGGATCGCATTTTTGTAGACTGTTTCCTGTTGATCGATCTGTCGGATTCAACGTGCAATGTCGCAAATGACTAATTGTTCAACCATACCTAATTGTTTGAGATATATAATAAATCGGATTTTAAGCAGGCACTATTCAAAGCTCCCCGCACGTCTTCCACTTCAATTTGTATATATTACATTTAAATACCAATCTCCATTATAAATTGCTATGCTCGTTTGAACTTTGAAATTTTTCTTGCAGTGTGGTTGTACGTTATAACATCAGGAAATGTCGACCGAATAAAATATAAATGCCTAAAATCTTTCACTGTTTTTTTCTAATAGATGATACATTGATACAACAACCGAAATGAATTCAAATATCTCGTTTTTCTGGAGTTGATATATAAGTTTCATATTGGTTTTTTTTTTCTTTCCAAATGTATTTTCTTTCGTCTAATTAATTAAAAAACGATTAATATCTCTCTATCTTTTGTATATAATATCTTTATATACATTTAGTGGCAGAGGCTGTGTGTCTGCGAGGTGTAAGCTTTCACATTATTATTACATTCAACAATAATTCGATGGTCTGATTAAGAAAGAATGATTGAACTTGCACGTAGTCGGCAAAAGAATCTTTTCTTATCTGGAGAAAACGAAAGGAATCAATTATCTTATTTGGCGACACGCACAAATGCATTCTACTTCGCTAATAGTGGCCCAAAGATGATCAGGCAACCATTTGAGATTAATAATTACCCTGTTTTCCAGACTAGCGTAATTATACTTGAACATGTAAAACGCCAGATTTCGAAACACGTAAATTCAACTGCGACAGATAGGATTAACGTAAAGCGTCCCATTTTATGACATCGGCGGAGACATGCGTTTGAACAATTAACAGATAATATCTTGGTTTCTCCTTAAGCAGACGATCGACACTTATTATCTATGCCGGTATATACAGCCTACTATAGTATTTGTATCCATTATCATTGCATTCTCATTAAATGTATAACCCTAAGATTCCTTTAATCCTAGCTAGGAAGCCAATTATTTTGAGTGTTACGCTACGTCTTTGTCGCTTATAAGACGGATCTCAATTATTGGGACACTGGAGTGGCGTATGAGGCGTGCGAAAAGAAAAAGGGAAAATAGTTTGAAACATTGAATGAAATATCTCCGATTCATACTTATCTTAGTCAATAATGATGATGTAATTACATGGAAACGTATCGGTACAAGCTACTTGCGTGACGCGCATCTTTTAGATGTTTATGTAACAGCGATTAGAAATTATTTAATCATCGCCTATATTGGAAATTTCTCTTTCCCTCTCATTTCCTCGTTCTTTCATTTTCTGTTATATTATTAATATTATTAAGGAGAAAACTAAACAAATTCTTGTTGCTCAAGAATAATTTGTCTAAACATACATTCATCTTGTCAGAGAAAGGTAGGAGGATCATTAATTTGGCAGTAGTATCTCACAATATTCTCCCGTAACTATCGTAATTATCTCTTAAGAATCATTACAGAACTTAATGAATGTAGTCGCGAGATACGATAGCTGATTAGACAGCACTATAAAGCATAGTTCTGGTCTGAACAAATACAAGTTGTTTGCATTATTAAGAGAGTCAAACGTGAAGTCGCAAAGATATAATTTCCTCAAGTCGAATAAAAGTCACAAAAGTGTTGTTCACAAGTTTTGAATCAAAGTGTTGTTAACAAGTTTTGAATCATTCTATTCTTCAAATAGTGATAGAAAAGATCGAACAGTCAACTAAATTCACTGCTTCTGTTGTTTTAATATTGGTATAATAATATCCATGTTCAAAAGATAAAATGAATATCTATGGGATTTTTGAGAGAGATATCTTTGCGACATATAATATAGATAGAAAGGAGATACACCAAAATAATGTTTTGCCAGACAGAAACACGATCCATGAAATACATCTGATTACTAGCTCGAGAGTCTTTAATTAACTCAGAATTGTTAGTCCAAAAACAATTCTATGCAAAGATTCAACGGGAACAAGAGCTTCGTGTGTCATTTATAGGCGATGATAGTTACATTCGACTGTGACATACTACCGGCGTGGAGTTTATCTTCGAATGAGAAACAGCACGATGGATGATATCTCGGGTACACTGATGACACGATCGATGACGGCTTTATTCGGATATGGATAACGCAAGAAAGTTTCACGACTAAAAATAAAATCTGCAAAAGTAGTTATGCACACCGATTATGCGAGGACAGTAAGGCATGTATATGCAAGATGTATACTTGCGAGGAGAGCCCGGGGCAGTTAATGAACAACCCGATGATGTAGTCACCGCGGCTAGGGACGCGCGCGCACAAACACAGCGAAAGTTCGCGTGGAAAAGCGGCGGATTTATTCCATAAAAGTCAGAAGACTAAAGAAAGTTGTTTCTAACAGCCATTTAAAATTAGTGTGCACCTACCCTCTGTAGTTCGATGTCGATGATGACGAAATTAGCATACGACTACGAGAGTACGGGCCGTAAATAGAATGGTTTCTTCGAACTGTCTTTCACGCGGGGTGAGTTGCTCGTCGCTCGTTTTAAGGAATCATAGGGCAACGACGTTCCAGCCTCGGATTGCGCTCTTTTCTTTTTTTTTTCACCCTCGGATCACGCAAGATGATCGGGGAAATTTCACTCTCGCGTCGTGATCTTGGCGAATTTAAACGCTTCTTCATGAATTTTGCCTTACAAAAATGGAGATAGCTCTCTTTCTCTCTCTATCTCTCTCGCACTATTATATATGTTTTGATTTGGTTCTTTCATTAATAATTGTAAAGTCCCACCGTGATATCGATTCATGAATGCTTGGTCTCTCATGTGCCGTCAACGTCATCCGTCGCCGCAGTCTTCCCTCGGTATTACGTTTGTGTGCACTACCGGCGATAAGACCTCGAGGGTGAGAAGTAGGGATGACTATAGAAGACGAGCTACGCAATTGTCAACCTTCTTCACTTTCACCGATTTCGTCGATACGACGACATCGATGATGACGGCGGCGGCGGCGACGTTTTCTTAAGTATATCACATCGTCCGTTGGACTCGCGCCAGCTAGTAGCTCGCTAGATGTATGTGTTATTTTCTTAAAAAAGAAACTGAAACGTATGACAAAGAGTTTGTCGTACTTTTACTTGTATAGCGGTATATCGGCGCGCCGCCGATTGCTCCTGTATAGGAAACGGTTCTGGGTGTTTCGCCACCATCTCCATAGTCAGGTGCGCCTACTCTGACCGCTTGTTACGGTCACGCCTGTGCCTGGGCTGGTACCATTCGACAGCAACAGCCTGCGGTTAAACTCACGCATCTCGTAGTTGTTGTTACCGTTGCTTTTTTCACGGCCGCCGCCGGCCGCGCAATTGTGGTTGTTCGTCGAGGTAGGTGTCGTTTCCTCGAGTATTAGCGCGCAGTGGCTATTTGTATCGCTGTCAGCACCACCGTCCTGCAGATTGTTCGCCAACAGAGGATGCCGGCCGGTGTTGCATTCGTCCGACTGTAGCAACACCGACGCGTTGCCTGAAAATGAATTAAAAGCTGATAGTTCTTTTCTTCCTTCAAAAAATCAAATCCTTCAGAAAAAGAATGATTTTGCTGAGAAGTATCTAAAAATTTATCTATATATTTGAATATAATTTTGTTGGACCATCAAAATAATTATGTAGGACGCTTAAATTAGTTACTACTATAGAATGCTAAAACTTACTTTTTATAGCATTTCTCATGCTTAAAATTATTTTGATGATCCAATAAATTTATTTTCAGATCTGTATCTGCCTAAATTTATAGACACTTAAACGAAACCGTCCTTTCTTATTAGATTATTAAGATTGAAATAGTTATTAAGCTTTTACCTCTATTCTATAATAGGTATTCTATTCTATTCTATAATAGTCGATATTCGAATATTGGTAAAAAGAGTCGATTAATACATATATCATATTCAAATAGTTATTCATTATTCAAATTTGATATATATATATATATATATAAAGATTCCGTCCTAACAATACTAATGATCAGCAACTAAAATCTGGGTAACATATCATCAAGTTTCGGCGTTAATTAATTCAGATCGTCGACATTGCTTTCACAAAGGGGAATTACTTCAAACTGAAACATACCGGAAGGTATAACAGTGTTAGGTAACGTTGTGCGTCTCACTATGCTGCCGTTGTTGGCTGTTTCCGGCAGCACCTGGGAAAAGAGCGGTTGCGCGAACGGCGTGGCCGGCGGCGGCGGTTCCCTCAGCATTCGTATCTTCTGTATCATTTCCCGTATCTCGTAGCGTAGGATGCCGAGGAAGCAGAGCTTGGCGAAGGCGATGACGCAGAAGCCGAGGACAAACAGTAGGTCCGCCGTCTTCCTGAGCCAGCGTACAAGCGTGTCCTCGCAGCCGCGCATGTACGGGTTCTGACAGGGCTCGCTGACGTTAACGCTGGGCTCGCAGCAGGTTAGTGGCAAGTTGTCACGATTGAAATCCTTAGGTCCGGTCACCCCGCAGCACATGAACTCCCGCTGAAGTCGGTCCCACTGTTCGCTGAATCGTATCTCCTTATCATAATCCACCTGCGGGCAAGAAATTGTCGATCACCTCGAGACGTAGTACGGTTTACGTTGACTATAGAACAGCAGTTGTCCTGTTTGATAGTTCTTTCTTTTCCAGGTAATTTAAATTTGCACGTGAAGCTTTAGATTTTTCATAAATAATCATAATTAATTGCAAGTAGTTTTACTTTTATAGTGACAACTCTGCCTAAAAATCCAGATCCATTTATCTTGAACCGCGATTGGATTAATTTAAACCTAGGACCCGCAATCCTAGTATTAATCTATCGGAAACGGAAATCCGAGGCTTCAACATTGGGATTCTGTAACTTTTAGCATATTGTATATTATATATGGTAAAAAATATTTACAACAGTAACATAACGATATTGTCGTTAAGAGTTATAGAATCCCAGAGATCTCGATTAAAGAAGTGAAAAATCGTATAAATTCTTTTTCACGCTGTATATCGGTACAAATTGATTTCTACGTCATCACTAAGATGAAAACCCCCTACTTATAGTAAATGACAGTACAAATTAATCTATAAATAGCTATTCCCTAGTCGACGAATTGACGAGTTTTTTGGTACATCTCAGAAATCTATGTAATACGAGCTTTAACGTGTAAGAAATTAATCTATTTCGATATACAGTACGAGAGAAAAAGCTTATATGTTTTTCCGCTTTCGACGTAATGGTCAGCAAACAGGCTTGTATTCCGATTCTATACTCTTAATGACATCAGTATCGGTATATTGTCATCGCGCAGATACACAGTAAAAAAGCTGCGCTAATGCCGTCAACAACTGTATAACAATACTGAACTTAAAAGAATCGGGGTACAAAAACCTTCGAGCTAAAAGAAAGAACTAAATCGATGGCGCACCAGCAAACGTAGTTTGAGCATGGGTCTGAGGTCGGCGCGCATTTTCTCGAAACGGAAGATCCAGGCGACGCCGACGACGGCGTCGCCAAACAGCAGTATCAGCAGTAATATCCAATAAACATGGAGCAACCGGGCGCTGAGCCGTCTGGCGGCGATGCAACCGAGTAATTGCACCAGGCCCAACTGCGCCGTCAATGCCAGATAGCCGTAGAGCGCGGTGGGGTCGTAGACGCGAGGTACACCCGGCACCACGTGCCGACGTGGGTCGCCGGTGAACAGGAGAGTCTGCGACACCGCGGCGGCAAAGCCGATCGCGCTACCGAACAGCACCAGGTTACAGGCGTAGATCCAGAGGCGGTAATATCGCATCGCGACGTCCTCACCACCGTCGGCGAGTCGTTGGGACGTCACCGACGACGGCGCCTCGTCGGCGACGTGATCGCGGCTGTTACTCCTCCGATCGCCTCTTTTGAAGACGTTATTGTTGTCGACGTTATTGTTGTTGTTATTATTATTATTATTATTGTTGTTGTTGTTGTTATTATGGTTGTTATTATTGTTGTTTGTAGTAGTCGTGGTGTTGGTATCGGTCGAGTGCCGATGCTCCTCACGGTCGTCCAGTAGAAAGAGAAAGGGCGGCTTCGCGCTGCAGTCCTTCGTCGCTGTCTTTTGGCTGTGCGTCGACTGCGGGGTGACTGAACGTTGCAGCAGCATCACCGTCATACTATCGTGCCACCCTGTGCGTGTCCTCGTCGTAAGGATTGTATCCCGCGGACGCGGG
>Ga0157364_1004742_pt1 | contig 13662 bp, 6 predicted proteins | sample AttsexASBM2_FD_111476 | JGI IMG/M metagenome (GOLD analysis project Ga0157364, IMG submission 111476) | Fungus gardens microbial communities from leaf cutter ant in Ribeirão Preto, State of São Paulo, Brazil - Atta sexdens ASBM2 | ecosystem: Host-associated > Fungi > Mycelium > Unclassified ... | reverse complement strand
CATCTTCCCCGAGTTCGATCCAATTATTATCGCGATACGAGATAGAGCATTGCATTGCGAACAAGCGAGAAACTCGTACATTATTTTCCGGATGACGTTACAAAATTTTACTCGCTCGCGCGCCGCTGTAAATTATTGTTTCAATATTTAACGCGCGAGTCCAACCGTTTGTGATTTTCATGGCGACGAGCGCCATTTTCAAAATCACGTAGCAAAGGAATAATTTATATTCGTTACTCGCACATGCAATATAAAATTCCAATTGTAATTTCCCTTTGATTTACAAACCGTATAGTTATACTCCATTTGTCGTATACATAAAAGCTGTGGTGCAAGCTATCGCTAAGCCGCGAACATAATAGATAATATTTCGGGGACACTAGTTTGTAAATTGCACAATGACAGTCTTTTATTTAGTAACACTTTCTGCATTTATATCACTTCTTTTATTTCAAAAATACGTGTATCTTAAAAATAAAAAAAAAGAAAAAAGATAAAGCAAAAATGTGAAAAAGTACATCTGTAACAAATGCATGCTTAATGTCTGTTGCAAAAAACACTTGCAAAGCTTTTTTCAGAATAATATCCAAGAGAAAAGAAACACGAAATTGTTTCATTAATCATGCATTTGTACTTAAAAGGTTTTTGAGTTCCGAATATCTAATTTATGACTTTAATCCAGTCACTTGGATGCGTTGCGAGTCAATCGTAATTACTCGCCAAATATCATGTGTGATACAGTATATGGACTAATTAGTACGTGGGATAATCATTGCACTTAGTGAGTACCTTTACGAGCACTCTCTCCTGCATGATTCAATGTGGAAATGTTAAATATCACTGTTAAATATCACTGTATTAGTATAGGAAAGCCTCCTATTATGAGATAGGCGTCTAATATGAGATAGCGGTGTTTCTGTTAAACTAACGCTACCTCTTGTTTCCACCATGAATTTATTGCTCTTGGATAGAAAACTATTTAGTGGAAAATTCATTATTAGATTATGTCTGTAGTAATGTCGTTGTAAAAAAACATTTTTAGAAGTTGGATGTCTTCAAGTTTCATTGAGATGAGCCTTTAAACCTTGTTTATTATTTATAAAAATAAATATTTGGCAATAAATTCTTCGTGTAGTGATAGAGTAAGAGAACTAATAGAAAAATATGGAATATATTGAACTGCTTAATTACAGAAGTTAGATTTGATGATTGTAAAACCTTAAGCCATGGAAATCGTGATATGAGATATCCAGAATATTTTCAATATAAAATAATTTATACTCCTATGTATAGTGAAAATCGTTACTAAAGTATAAATATTATTATATGTATATAATAATAAACGGAATGAACATTGAGTGCCTGTTTCTGCGATGCTTGATTCCAATTATACCTGAAGAGTCCTGGATACAATGCAACCGCTCATTTTGTGCATACGCTGGCTATGTTTGTATTTTAGAAACATTATATAAAGTTTTTTGATTGCTTTTTTGACTGATGTACTTTGCGTTTTATTATCGATTTCTCGGAACATCTCATATTAGGAGCACAATTTTTTGACTTTATGATTTGCTCACTTTTTACATTTCTCTAATTTTCAAAAAAAGTATAATTTGAATTAAATTTTACGTTATCTTAAAGCTTATGAATTCCCTTCAAAATACTCTATTATTTTTTTTAATTCTATAGACTTCTAGCATTTACCTAAAATAAACTCGGTATATCATAAATAGAGAGGCCTTTCCTGTAATAATTAAGTAGATACTGAATATTGATATTGAAGGATATAAAGTAATTAAAGCCTGATTTGTTATACGCACATTGTAAACAATATTCATGGAAATATTATATTTCCTGGCACTTTATTTCTTACTGAAGATTTTTTGAATCGATATTTCCCTTCTACTAGATTTAGTCCCTGGTAGCACGAAACATACATATATTTGGCAAACCTTTAAAAATTCATATCTTCCACAAAAATAAAGCAACTTCTTCCTGGCTTATTTTAAAAATAAAGAATAGAATCTTTTCACACAAGAAAATCAACACCCTTGAGAGTTTCTCCTCTTGATCTGTCTATAACTTCGTCAAAAAGTAAAAAGTGCATACATCTTCCACAAAAATTAAGATAACGAGTTCTTTCTAAGCTCATTTTGAAGTTAGGACTATTTACAAAAATGATTCGACGAACCAAAATATAAAATTTTTTTAACTTTTCGATTTCGGCATTTTTTTCATATAATAACAAGTTTTCAATAAATTCAGTTTACGTAACGTACATATATTTTATATTAACCGATTTGATATCATAAAAGTTTAAAAATATATATAGAAGAAAACTCCACAATTAGTGACAAGGAAACTTTCAATTTAAAAAAAGGAGTTTACTGAAAGTTTAGGAACATCAATTTGACCACTTCGTAATTGACTACTAGTCACTCACACTTTTTAAACAATAGAAAAACTCTAAGCACAGTTGTCAATCACAACAAATCAAATGGGACGCTCCCAAATTTTCAGTACTTTCAGACTTCTTTTTTTTTAATTTTATTCAAATAATTTGAACATGTTATTAGTTTTCATTGATTACCTAAGATATAAACAAGCTTAGAAAATAGAAAATCATTACGTTAAAATTAATATCTTTGATTATCATTCATTTTTCGCAGAATTAAGAATTAGAAGACAAGATTCAAACTCTGCGATCGAGATCTGAGAGGTTCTATATATGAGCTTTATTAACGTATTTTGCGTGACATCGCAAGAATAATTTAAATATCTAGCGTTACAAATGCAAAGGGGTTAGTTTTGAACGTCAGTATATCGCATACGTTACGACTGATCGCTTTTAGCGGTAGTTAACGCGAAAACGGCGTTTTCCACTTGCGCCGTATATCACCAGCGCGAATGTCTGGCATATAACGTGAACTAATATAAGCCCAAACGGTCAAACTCTTCGAGCGAGCCGTTATGTAATTCAAAACCAGTTTGTATTCAACTTAGTCGAAGCTTCCGTCGATTCTGATACGTACCAATTAAGTGAGCTAACCGCAGATGCAACGTTAACCTTGTTAGTGCATACAGACAGTACACGTGGCATAACTTTGTAAAGAGAATTATATCGAATCTTGCACCATCATCGATCTAAATAAAGAAGCGGATGATTCAAGATTGCTTTTAAAGGATCGTATCTCAAAACATTATCAAAAATATAAAAATTTCATAGATTGTTTCATTGCACTGTTGAAAAAAGCGTGATAATAGTTATCAAATATTGAATGAAATAATGTCGATCAAATGTTCAGTTCATATAATAAAATAAATCAGTAATATAATAAAAAATAATTTAATTTTTTTTAATATTTAATAATTATTATTAAATAACTGGTTATATTACGTTTGATAATACTTACTAAATATTTAGAAAAGTAAAATTATTTTTTACTATATTATATTATACAATATATAATCGAACATTTGATTGAAATTATTTCACTCAACATTTGATAGTTATTACTAGATTCTTATTACTAGATTCTTTTTTCAGTATATAAAATTTAAGCGCAATTCTCTTATTAATTTAAAAGTAATTTAATTTTTTTATTAATCTTGATTCTTATGTAAAATCGCGTTTTATAATATTTATTTGCAAATTTAATGAGGAAGTAACATTAGGAATTAAATCAATTATATATATATATATATACTGATATACATATACTGATATATCACACATACTCAAACAATAATAAATTCGTGCAAAAATTTTTTTTGGATCCACTTATACGTTTAAAGTTATTGACATAAAACTGCAGAAAAATATGATCATTTTGCTAAATAAATTATTATAAACTAATTATTTGTTGTTTTGTTTTATTTTGCAGTTGTCTTTATGGATTAATATCATCAAAATTTTTGTTGACTAATATTTTAGCTTATTTTAGCTTATTTTAGATTGTTTAATTGATATTTTTAACTGATATATAGCCAAAAATCTTTAACCATTTCTTCAGAAAAAATGACATATCTACTGTATTGTAAAATAAGGTAACTTTGCTTAAATTTTTTAAAAATGGCCACATAGCATGCTTGTCTAAAACTGGAAGATAAGACATCTTATGTCCTAATTTTAACATGCATACTGTCAGAGTATTATCAACAGTTATTTGGATCAACGTTGCCCCGATTTTGGATCAAAGTTGTTCCATTTTAGAACAATACTTTTACAGAACGTTGGAATCTATGTGACAATATGTCAAATACAGTGCATAATACGTTTAATAGTTAAGTCAATTCATCAGTGATTCCCCGGACATTTCCGCCGGTAATACGAACGTCAGCATCAGCAGCAAAGCCACACGTGATACACGATTACACGAACTACTGACATCTCCGTGTAATTATCCTGAGCGTTGTACGCGGTTGCTCGAATTCTGCAACTGTACTCGGTATTTGGACTGAAGACTGAGTTCCACCAGTAGGAAGCAACCAGATAAAGCAATTGAGACCCTATTACCGGTAATAATCTTTTTGCTCCGAATAACAGTTACGTACGTCTTGAGTACATCTCCTATCGAGGAAAATGGAAAATTGAAGAAAACGAGATTTCTGCTAACGCAAGAGATTGGAAGAAAAGTAAAAATAAGAATTTTCACAAGTGACGACTGGAAACGTATTAAGACTTCTCAGCTTATCTAAAATAATGGAATAGTACATGTTCAAATTTTCAATGTCTTTCTTCTTTTTTTTTTAAAGTAAGCGCACATAAATTAATATCATTAATTTCAATTTTCAATCCATTTTGTTCCAATTACAACCTCCACATTATAAATGGACATTCCCTTTGGGAGAATTTCGCGGGCGTTCTCGTTACTGCAATATTACGTCAAAGATTAAGCGATTCTGGTGAATTAAATTTCGAGACCGCGGATAGATAAAACCTCATATTCCACTTAATCGCAAATTAAATTCATTTTGATAGAATTTTAATGCAATTCGACATTAATAATAGAATCTAGAAATTTTAACTCGAGAAGTAAATTTCACTTAAAAGTTGCTCAATATAAGTGTATATTTAATAATTCAAGCATTTAAGAATATTCGTATCTAAATTTGAAAATTGATGCCCTTCGATTTGAAATTATCATGCATAGATTTCAATGCAAATTTCAACAAAACCAGTACTCTGTAAAGCCACGAAACTATATGAAAATTGGCTATATTCTCGCATGCTCGCATAATAATCAACCGCGAATTGCTAAGGAAGCTTTGCAACTTGCTGTAGTGCGCGTGTAACTAACGCACAAATCGTATACGCGCCCTGCAGTTGACATCATGCAACATTTTACGTTTAGCACACCGCGCGATTGTGTTCACCAACTAATTTGCTCCAATTACAGACGTTATCGTTATGCAGCTGTAGATTCATAGATTACAAATACAATCTCGACAAAGCGGAAACTGACTTATAAGATGGTCAAGAGACGCGTAAGACTTTGGCGGTGCAGTCAACGGAAGAAAAAAAACATATTATGTATAATGAAGATTTATGAGTTGTAGTTAATGTAGAATAGCAGGATTATTCGCGAAAAGTGCGAGATGCTTTAATTTAATAAGAAGATAGTGCTGTATTAATATTTATATTCTTATTTAGGGTAGACGTCCATTAACGTACAATTGTCACTTTAATACAAGATATCTCGAAATCACTAACAATTTTCAGTGAAAATATTATCTATATACTCGATTGATAAAAAAATTGTTGTTTTTTATGACGAAACATTTATTGTAAATTTATTTAAATATAAATTAAAAGCAAAGAAGGTAACTAAACTTATTTTTTACTAATTTAAAGTTTAAAGTTTCAATATGTTTTAAACGTTAAAAATTCGAAAAGCAAAAATACACAAATCACTTTAAACATAAAACTTTCTAATATATGAATATGAATTTAATATGCGATATTGCATGATTGTTTTAGAAAAGCTAATTGATATTTACAGAATTTGTATATTAATAGATAAAATATCTATGATGCAAATACAAGCGTAATTCATCTCTTAATATCTCGGGAATACAACACATTCATGCATCGTTTTAATAAAGAGCGTTATTTAACGAGCCCTCTTGTATGTGTCATTCGTAATAAAAAGTAACCAAATTAGCTCACTCCGTGACACATGCGTATACATTATGCTCTGTATGAGAGATAAAAAATCGTCTGAATATATATCATTTGAAATTCTGCGTTATTTCAAAAATCTTAATTATAATATATTTTATTTAATGATAAATTAACACGGCACACTTGGTACAGTGAGAGAAATTTCCGTTTTGGCGCGAAAAATATAGCGATAATTATGATAATTTAAAGATAAATATTACTATTATTATACAGAAACGTTATTATACTTTCTATTAAAATGTTTCTTTTATTTAATGATGAAAACAAATTCACATAAAATTCGACTATACAATTTTTTTTAAATATAAATATAATTTGATACTTCCAACTTTTATAAAAAATATCATATCCCGTTCTGTAACTTTATAGCAGAATATAATATATTGCATATAAAAAATAGAACCGTATAATAAATCTAATTGTACATCATATTTAAATGCAAATATTTTGTAATTTTAAATTATAATGTATTTTTAAAGTTCGTTATTATAAATATTAATCGCGAAATCTTTATGTATATTTGATATAAAAAGCTTTTGTCTTAATTTAAGTCAATAAAAAAGTTATTCTTTTATTTGTTTTTAGAGAATCTTCACAATTAGATTCTTAGAGAACAATCAATTTCTAATATTTACAATATATATGTCACTTATAATTGTACAGTATGAAATCACATACCTACTGTTTTTTTCGAGATTAACTATTGCGTGGTAAACGTTTGCCATAGCACTCAGTTTAAGTGGAAATGTTTGCTTTTATTCACTGCGGCTTTGAATGGGGAAATAGAAGCCCACACACAATGCACTCTGTTCATACAATGTATTGTTCGTATGGCATTAGTGTGGCGTTAGTCTAAATCGTTCATTATCGATTTCAATAAACGCTTCTGCAATAAATTGGTTCTAATCCCATGTGTCGTCAACTAAAATAGGACTATGACTGTCATAGTCACTATACCTGCCACTGTTGCTAAATAAATAAGCAACTCGATAGATATTCAACTGAATCTGCATACAAAAGAAACGTAGTCCGAAAATTTCTGCAGACAGAGAAAGAAGAGAAAGAGAGAGAGAGAAAGAGAAAGACAAGGAAATACTGATTGTAATATATAATAAAATTATATTTTATATATATATATATATACACATATTATAATAATAATATATATAATATTATAATAGCACCTAATGACTTTTATTGTATGAAATAGTATAATAGTAGTTTTTAAAATCTCTGAGGCTAATAACAAATGTGTCTTGTTTTATAAAAAAAGATAATTAAATACAAAAAATCCAACTTTAATTATTTATAAATTAAGAATTATTTCAATATTGAAAAGAAATAAATCCTTTAAATTTGATCTATTTAGCATAGGCTATAAAATTTATTATATATTTATTATATATTAAAATTAATAATTTTTGGTTAAGTTTATCCAATAAATATCGATTCATATACGAAAAAAACATTAATTAGAATTCCAATAACTGTCCTAAAACTAATATTACATTAAAGTTTTGCGCTTAATATTTTATAAATAAGTTGTTCGATCTATCGATATATTTTGGTATATTAAATTGCAAATCGGGTTGTTTGGGTATTATATCGTCCAACTTATTAAGTATCCCCTATACGTGAAAACTTTTGGCTCTATTAAGAACTCCGAACTTCTCGAAGAAAACTGTTATTAGATATCAAACTTGCACAAAAGCTGCTGAATTTAAGAATATTTAAAAAAGTCTAAAGATCTTCCTGTATAAAGATTTGCCACATGCATATGTGGAATAAATGACCAAAAAATTGTTAAGGTTTTTATATATATTAGTAAACTGTAATCGTATTTCACTTTGTGCTCACAAACAATTTAGCCCAAACAAACAAACAAACTATCCGCTTAATTCTAATTTGGCAAACTTTTTCCATTTCGCATAACAATTTCTATATAGTTTGTCAAATAAAAATCATATTAGCTTGTTAAAAATATATCCGCATTGTGAAATAGATATTGAATTACTCACTGAACTTTTGCGAACTACCGATATTTTATAAACAAAATAATCAATCCAACAGAAAAAGGTAAACTATTGGGCTAAATTCGGTAAATAAAGTTCGGTAAATAAAAGTGTATTATGTAATACATTATACTATTTTAAATGTGTTAAACGATAACAGCGATGTAAGATTGATCAAGTTGCAAATGCGTATTAATACAGAAAGCATAAATTATAAGCTAAACTAAACTAGATCATCTGAGCACGGCCTAGGATATGGGGATGACGAAGTGATGTTCATTAAACTTGCAGTTAGAATAATTAATTGACATAGAGTTTCGCATACCCAGTGGGAGTTATCACTGCAAGCGAGTGAAACAATATTTGATATTGAAAATTACGAATATTCTTACAGGTTACTTTTCAAACTTATATATCGGTATATTTACATAAAACAACATTTTATTTGTGTATAAATCTAAATATCTTGAATCATTATATTTTAATGTCAATTAACGCGTTAAATTATTAACGCGTTAGCATGACAGCTTTTGTGAAGGCAAAAGCTATTCCTTGCAAAACAAATAAATCTTGTTTCATTATGTTCTTATTAATTATGTATTTATAACCAATTATTATGTCGTTATTCAAAATAATTAATGAAAATTGAAATATTCATATATTTAAAGCACTTTATTTTAATTAATCATATCAATAAGTATATTTATTACTATTCTATTAACATTAATATTAATATTTCCGAATAAAATAAATAAGAATTAATTTATGTATATAATTTGTTATAAATAACTATTTCTTTTCTAATTATGCAGTAATTTGAAAAGTTAATTATTATATATTAATGTAAATAGATGACATACCACATTATGCTCATTATCAAAGAAAGATATTCTAAAATAACTCCAATTACAATGTGTGATGTTATTTTGATCTCTCTCTCTCAATTATGCCATTTACACTATTTCGATATATATTGATAACAGAATGTATCTATCATATGATATTTTTGATTATGCAAGCTTCATTAAATTTATTACAATTATAACAATTCAATATAATTATCTCTGTTATCTTTTCTACTTAGCTACATATAATCTTTAGAGAGTAATATAATACCATATTGGTCTAACAATAACAGCAACAATGATTAATATTGAATACTTTGACGCTGTGTAGTTAATATAGTATAATATTACTGTGAATGTAATGTTTTATTAAATAGTAATTTTAATGTGTATTTATATTTATGTAAAAATAATTATGATCTCTATCTTACTCTATTCAATGTTTTGAGATTAAAAATATCTAGATCGAATTTCAGAATAACAAAGCTCACAGAATACGATATTTGTGACAGTTTAGCTACTCTCTGTTTCTCGCAAAGACTGAGTCGTTATGGCGGTATACCATGGCGGAGGAAAAATTCTGCTCTGGCAAGCATACCGAAAGCCATCTCAATCGGAAATGTAAGGATAACGAATCGACGATACAATACGCGAGTCCATTGTGTCTGCCAAGAATCGCGAAGCTATATTCACCTGCAAACCGTGAAAAGCCGTTTTCTGACCATAAGATACCTTCCACTGGCAAAATTGTTTTTCTGATCGATATTCAATACAAAGCTACTATTCCTTTAGAATAATAATAATGAAATTTGGGAGGTGTGACACATCCTGAATGGATACAATTTACATTCAAAGATTTACTTAAAATCCTACTTTGATTCGAAAATCTCTCTACGACCGTACAACCATTTTATCTAGAAAAAATACGTATTTTGATTTAAAAATATTTATTTTGTAATATTTTTATATTTTAACGAAGGCAAAATAAGAATTTAATATTTTTAGAGATATATAGATTATCATTAAAGTATGCAAAATATTTTGTTTATTATTAAATAATGTATCGAACAATTAAAACAAAAATGCAAGAGATATGAAACATAAATCTAATAAAAACTTATAGAAACATTATAAATCACATAACAATTATCTTTATATCTGAATGAAAGTACTTGAATAATTACTAAATTACATTTTCTCAAAGTATAAATAATAAATAAACGAAAAGCATTTATGCTTTCTGTAGAAAGAAAATAATTACTTACTAATCACTTTTTTCTCCTTTCTATAAAGTTCACTCCTTTCTAGATAGAAGTGTATCATAAAGACGTTATTATTATAAATTTATTTATTACCTATAAATTTACTTATAAATGACAAATCAAATTATAATGATATCATTTTAATTCCGTAGAAAATAAACTGACATTATTTGATGTTATTTTGACGATAAAATGACGTCTTTAATGTAATGTTACTTTAATGTTAAAATGACAACAAATGACGAAATATCAGCTTGTTTGCTGCATTTTCATTTTATTCGTATACATGCATTAGGTATGTATTTTTAATGTTTTCACGATGTTACCATCGCAATTACGAAACCACGAAATAGATTTTACGAAATAAATATATAGAATATATTCGGTAATCATTACCTCGTTTGCCGGCCCGCACGACGAATGCACACATCGCCAGTAACACGACGGTGAGGGCGACGTTGATATGCAGTGGATAGCGCCGCATCTCCGAAACGAGAAGGGGCCAATCGCTACGTGTTATCCGTACGCTTCTTTCTCATACCCTTTTCACAGTTCCTTCGCTAGGCGAACCGAGATTCACCGTGAAAATTACCGACTACTCGAGCAACGGAGCACTCACAAAATCAGAGTACTCTTATCTCACTGTATTACCCTCTTCGAGTTGCGTTCAAAATTTCACCATCGTGTATTCGCCTTTATTTTCATCCGATCACTCTCATGTTTCTTTACAAAACTCACCATCATTCATCGTCTTCGTTTCACCTTTTCTGTATGTAACCGTAATACGTCCGGCGTTCGATCGAGTTACAAGACGTTTAGTATCATCTACCTAGGATACAGCAAACACTGGACATCGAATAAAGGGAAGAAAATTAAAGAGACAGACATTTCCGGCGCGTCGACTCGAGCTGTCTCGCGTGGCGGGAATTCTCGGCAATCCGATTCGCGGCAGCTTGCAATCGCGAGTAATATTCGTTGTAAGAATGTGCTGTTCGGCATGGTGACTGAACGTGATACAAACGGATGATCCGCCAGTCGGTTGCTCACGCTCGTTCGACCGAATCCCATCGACAAGATCCAGCGAAAGCTCGATCTGACGTCCAACTATCTCGGCGCCAAATATATGTCGCGATGCTGCAGATTTTTCAAATTCATTCATCGGTAACATATAACTGTTTCGCTCGCTTAAGTTTTCGAAAATGAAGAGACTTTGAGTTGCTCTTGATTGCACTGCGTATAGCGTGATATTCCATTAATTGAATTTTTCCTCTCTCTATTTATATTATAAGTAGAGATATGATATACAGAAGGAAACAATCCGATGTTACATAAAACACTGTCAGTATAATTTAGCCTCTAATTATAAAAGTTGCTTCTTATAAAAAAATAACCATATCCGGGGCGAAAAAGACGAAATTGATACTTTCGTCGAGAAAGTTCAAGTCGATTAAAGTTCAAATCGTGTCTTGGTTCGATGTTTAGTTGCTACACATGACTGTACACGAGCGCGTGTTTAAATTCTCGTTTTTCTCGCACCTTCGAAGAGTCCTTCTTTTCCACCATAAATCACTTTGCTTTTCGTACCCGTATAATCAGAGCTTTCTCTCAAAGCGAGAGCAGAACAGACGTTTACCTTAAAATTCGTTATCCGTAAACGGAGTGCCGCGATTCGAAAACGGTGCAACTTCAAAGCCGTTCTCTCCAGTGTATCTCAGAACGTGAATATTTACACGCGTGTCGGGACACGTAAGTAATGTGGTAATCACGGTCTTCCGACAAGACAAACTCGCATGCTCCACAACTCCTCGTTAATCGGAGGATAAAACTTTGCCGTAACACATTCCTCTCCTATTCCAAGCTTGATTAATCGGTTTCGAGGCGGAGCACGAGGAGTGCCCTTTTCCATCTTTTTATTCTCCATTCACTCACCTCTTTTATCATATTTTTCAAATTCCGCTAAATTCTTTGGTTCTTCGATCCCAGCCAATTTTCTAACAGGGTTCATGTGTATTGTCCGCGATACAAAGGTTCAATCACGTTCTAGAACTCGTCGCTATCCACTTCGATCGCGCGATCACACTGTTCATCCAACAGATCATCAACCGTCTATCGGTTTTTTTCGCAATAACACTCGTCACCGCCGCGAAAATTCTATCTGTCGTTGATCGGCTGTCATATGGATCCTCGGTCTACGCACGATATGATTACCACGAGAAACGGCGTGAAGGTGAAGGGAGTTCGGCGTGACACGGGACCGACAGGAGTACTGGCGCGCGTGCGGGCGGACGCGGACGCAGTGACGCGAGCGTACCGTCGGGCCCGACGTTCCTCTCTTGCTTTCGGTGCGCCGCGCCGGCCGAGCTGCGACGACGCCAGCCGTGCCAGCCCGAATGATCTCGCATCCGCGCTGCTAAACAGCGACCTGGACGCCAACCACCATCGCACAGTGCGAAATTCATCCAATCTAGGTATCCCGATAAATAAAGGCATGACATTTAATTCTACGCGTCCGGCGCAGAGGGTCCTCTATAAACAAAAACTTACAGTCTTTTTTTATTACATCAGAATAATAAAGTGATGTATAATGGTTATTTAAAAAGAACTGAATTAGAAAAAAAACGAAGAACTTTCATAATTGAAGACTACATAGACTCTATATATAGACTCTAAAAAATATGGGTGTAAATTTTATCACTATGCGGTGTTCGTATAATTCTCACCATGTTGATATCGATATCGATACCAACATAGTGTGGATTTACAACCGGTTTATATCAAAACCAGCAGGGTGAGAATTGTATAAACACGGCATATGGTGTTACAGTCACACCCATATTTTTTAGGGTGAAACGTAAAAAGAAAAAATGATTTATAACCGACGATTTGCAGCAATTGTTCCGCTTTTAGATTTATGCTGACATACTTTATATTTTCTTTTATTTTCTAATACAAACTATTATTTTAACAAAAGTATTATAATTCCCTGGTCATTCTATATATTAATAACATATATAAAGTGATATTATGTGATGTCAAATTCTTTAAAAAGGGGGAGAGTAAACGTTTAGAATAGTATATTCATTTTAAATCTAAATACAGAAAAATATTGATACGAATTGTCAATTAATAATTTTTTATCCCTCTCATGTAATATCCTTCTCTTAATACTTATATTAATTTTTTACTCGTTTCACGAAAAATTGCAAAAGATTATGTTTACATAATTTATCTGTCACTATATCGCTACCGTTATTTTATTTTCCATTTCGTGTTTATTTCATCCTTACTTATCGAATTCCCTTCGCTAATTCCCTGAAAAATTTAGAACTTCTTCCCGATCTTTACTAGTAAATATTATG
>Ga0157364_1004741_pt1 | contig 13662 bp, 4 predicted proteins | sample AttsexASBM2_FD_111476 | JGI IMG/M metagenome (GOLD analysis project Ga0157364, IMG submission 111476) | Fungus gardens microbial communities from leaf cutter ant in Ribeirão Preto, State of São Paulo, Brazil - Atta sexdens ASBM2 | ecosystem: Host-associated > Fungi > Mycelium > Unclassified ... | reverse complement strand
TTATTGCATAATATATCTTAAACAATTAATATTAGAAACAAATTTCCAAAATTGCAAATGTAAATAAATGAAATGAGACAATGGGAATTGGCGCTGTAGTAATTGCGCTATTATTTCATGAATCAAATATTACAAATTTGTATATAAAAATATAGACATTTCGGCTAATCTTTTAGCAATCTTCAGTATAACGTATATACATACATCAACGTACTTGACATGTATGCTAATATAATGTAATTTAATAAAAAAGTGAAGGAGTTAGTTATTTTTCTATGTTTAATCTCATTCGTTTTAAATTCTGACCTCGTTGTCTTTAAAAATCAATCAATCGACTGGCACCATCCAGCTGTCTAAGTGGTATGGGATTGCATGAAAGAATGGTGGTTCTCATGACTACTCATTTAACTTATATCGACTTTTTGTAATGTTATACTGAAGATGACTAAAAAATTAGCCAAAACTTTTATATTTTTATTTATTTTTACATTTATTTTTATTAACGCATATTTATAATATTTGATTCATGAAATAATAGCGCAATTATTATAACGCCAATTTTCATTAGCTCATTGCCATTTGCTCATTTCATTTATTTGCCTTTATAATATATCTTAATAAATTCATAAAGACATTCTGAAGAGAAAATTTCTAAATTCAAACATTGCGATGTGTTTCAGAGACGAGCACGAGTCAGTCATCTTCTCGAGAAAAGATACGCGGCTCACCTCGGTTTCCTCATCGAATAATTCCAGCGAACAGTTTAAGCGCCATTGCACAAGGTACATCGGTTACGAGACCGCATCGTTGGCATTCGATGGATGATGCGACGAAACCGAAGGTTACCCAAACAACAACTCGTGGTTCGTGCAGTCCCAACTCCGACGTATGGACCGCGAGCGAGGTCAAGGTTTCTTTCAGCGAGGCCAATACTGTCAGAGTCAAGAAACCACCGGATTCTTTAGCCTTAACTATCCCCGTAGATTCAAAGATGAGTCCAATCGATACAAGACTGGGCAGCGATCTAAGAAAGCTATTCAGAGAAAACGATAGTGAAGAGGCAGTCAGTCCTGCTGAACACGAACTAAAGACGATGCAGTCGAGTTCGTCGTCCTCTTCGTCCATGAAAATAATCGGTGATTCTGCATCTTTAAAGAACGATTCCACCTCAGAGACTCGACACGATATCGTACCGAACTTCCGTCAAGAATCAAAGCCTCGTCCAACGAGTCCAGTGATCTCAGTAATCGATATGGATAACCCAGGGGAGGAATCGAATACTGATGTCGACAGTAATGTCGGTACTTCCTGCGAAGAGAAGCGATCGACTCCTGTAACGTAAAATATTGTGCACGTAACAATTTCGTCTAAGTGATATAAAGTGTATTAAAGTTTAAGAGAAAAGATATATGAGGAAAAAACTTACGTTGATTTTCTCGTGGTCTATTTGCAACATCTAATATTTCAAAGTCCTTCCGAAAGTGGGGCAGCGATTCTATCAAAATTCCTAATTATCGTAGCCGCTTAGACAATCTAACACGAATTGAAAATTTCTATTTAGATGTTTCATGTGATAGACGAAGGAAAATTATCATGCAGCGTGATAAGAGATAATTAAGAGATAATTAAAGTTATCGAGGCGCAATATATATTAGGATTTTCGTAACAGAGTCTGTGCAATATATTATATATAATAATAAAATATAGCGTACATTAGCTAGCTTTAAATCAATATGTCAAAAACCGGTTAGATCTTTCGATAGTCAATTCAAAATCCAACGTTAAATAATGTTAATGTTGTTTAACAATTATTTATTAAGCGTTACATGATTCAGTAGGAAACTGTGCAATGGAACATTATAAAATCGACATTGTTAATGCAATATAGATTATCAAAGGGAAAAGACAATATGGACATCCGGCTCAACTTGTCGTGAGAATTGACTTTATTTGTGCTCAAATCAATAAGCGGAATAGTGCGTCAAGATTGTGCGGAGACTCTTCAAAGTGGCGTATGTGTAAAGTAAATGCGATGATCATGAACCAATCGCAATGTAATCTTAAACATGTGTGTTCGCTAGTAACTGTGCCAAAAAAAAAGAAAAAAAAAGAAAAGAATAGCAAATTTTAAGACCCGTAAGAGTATACATTTGTCTTGGAGGATTATAAAAGGGACCAAACATCTATAATATCCTTTTATTTTGTTTTATAATGAAATAAATTGAGTAATCTTGGCCCTCTTCTGATATAACTTGTATCGTAAAAAAAATATGTTGTTTTCGAAAATGCACTAGTTTTATCTTATTTTATAATAAGTAAGAAGAGTAACAGAAATCAAAATGGAAAACTTCAACATCACTTTAAAATATTCTATTTGTAATTAATGATATATTCATATCGAATATTCCAAAATAGAATACTTTCACAACTTTAAAACTCCTAAAGTATTTTAAAAAGGACAAATTGTAAATACCCTTACGGGACTGCAATCAAAGTGTTCAGTGCCCCAAACCCTTTCTCTAGTACCTGCGCTCATGTGCAATGAAAATATCTGCTCGAAAAAGCGATTTAAAATAAGAATGCCACATTTTATTCATAACATACGTGAACATGTATTGAAACGTACCAATATTTTCATGCCATCGAGTATGTACGTATAAATATGTAGATAAGGCAAGTGGTGAGGAAACGGTTTCCTTCCAAAGTCTTGCTATCCGATTAGTTTCATAATTCGGATATCTTGATGTGTCAATCAATAAAAAAAAAATACTTTACGCATTAAGCAATAATCAGCATTGTGCAAATAAGAATGATATAATATATAAAGAACTATATATATTCTATTCATTTTTGTTTTATTACATTGAGCATCCATCCCATAGTCTTTCAATAAGAGACGATTAATGCGATAAATGTTCACTGATATAAGAATTTTTCATTCTTATATACCAAAGTCAGAAAATATTTAACTAATTAAATATAATACAAAAAGGTATTACTCCATAAATGCATTATACTCCGTTACAATTATTTACATTTTCTTATATCTTATATCTTATATAAATCATCCTTTGAATCAGGAGAGAAATTGCATCTCGAATATCAATCAGACTAAATAGACCTTACTAACTGGTGGACATGCAATGTCCCGAAAAATTATGTTTTTCAGTATTGATTATGCTCTAATTTTTGGAATTAAAACTTTTCGAGACACATTGTCGTCTTAAATTTCAGTAGTTTAACGTTGTTCCCGTTTCGGGACATTGCATGTCTATTTACATATGTCAAACGTTTAATACTTACATAAAATTGTATATATTTAATACTTACATTAAAACTTACATAAAAATTATGCCTTAACTTTAACTTATTCAGAATAGTGAACTTACAACAAATATTAATATAAATTGTATTCGAAGGATATATAAAATATATAAATGTATATGTATATAGATATATTTATATATTTATATAAATATTTATAATACTATATATATTTATATAAATATACATATATACATATAACATAGCAAAATGTTAACAAAAAAAATGATAAATTAGAATATCAAGCTTTTTGTTGCTTTTTGTCAGACTTATCTATTATCTATTCTAATTCTATTACTATCTCGCTCGCAGCGAGATTACGTCTTAACGAATAATAAATCATTTTCTACTTGCTTATCTAAATAGTATTACAAAAAAAGTAATATATTACAAGATAATAAAAAAAAGAACTCTAATGGTTCACTGATGCAATATTTAGTGATAATGAAGGGTTCGGCGCGCAAATGTACAAAAATGAGCACATAAGTAAGATTAATGAATCCATCATATTACAACATTGCTCCCTTTCACATATCTTCTTCCTTTTATACGTTTCATCTTTTGCAACTATATGGCCGCCTAAAATAATCACACAATTGATAATTCACATAGTTTGATAATAAATCAATAATGCCATTTTCAACAAATGAGAATTTAATTACATTAATTACTTAATTACTTACACTAATTTTTTCTAAGATGGTTTCCACTGGTTTGTCTTGTTTTACAGTCTCCTTTGAATCTTTAATATTTTGCTTATTCTTTTCCACGTTGGCCTTTTTCTCCAAAGCATTTCTTGCCTCTATCCTCTTACGATTCAAGAAAGCCATACCATGCACCCTCAGATGCTTATCCACTGCAGCTTTATCTTCGAAAACTGCCATACAGACATAGCACTGATTAGCTATCGTTGTTTTCTCTTCCGTTTGCAAGTCACTGTCAAGGCTAGGAGCGTAAGAAGGATTTTGATTCATATAATTGAGAGGATCTTCTATGCCGTGAAAAGCTTTAAGATGCATCTGCAAGCTGGGTGCAACCACAAAGTTCTCGCCACATTCTAAGCATATCAGGTAACGGCCCTTTAATCGATGATTGGCAGCAATATGCTCTCTCAAATTAGATATGTCAGAGCATTGTTGACCACATTTCTTGCATATAAAATTACCTTCATCATCCTCTGCAGTTTCTTGCTTGACACATAATCCTATTGGTGGGTTCGTATCCTTTATTTCTGTATGTTTTTTCTGCGTCCATCGACGTTTTCTTTTAGTTACAGATAAAGTGTTATCCGATTTCCGTTTCCTGTTATTAATAAATTGTTTATAGTCGCCATTAATAAAGTTATGTGACATCCGTAATAATCGTGGAGTGATTATTGTCACTTTGTATTTATCTGAATGCTTTTCACGAAAGTGCGCCTCCATTACGAATTGAGAAGTATTAATTCGTTCTTTGCATAAGTGGCATAGGTAATCAACAACTTCCTTTTGCGATCCTAAAGCGATACGCATTTTTGAGTTATCAGTTTTTTGGACGAAATCCGATCTTGAATTTGAGTCATTAGTCGGCTTATTTTCCGACTTAATTTCCATAGATTTAAGTAAATGCTGTGGAATCCTGGCAAGCGGAGGAGGTTTTGGCATGAATCCCATGTTGCTTGCATTTTCATCTTTTGTCTGTGTATCGCACATTTCTGTTTTAACGAGTGGCTCGATATTCGATTTACATATTGTTTTAACATCAACTATTTTTATACAATTATCTGTAGTTGCTTCGGATATGGAACTTAAAACTTTTTCATTTGATGCAATTGACGAATTTGGAATACCAACTATGTCCATTAATAAAGGTTTTTTCTCAAATTCGGAGATGTGTGAAGTATTCATTATCAACTCGGTATCTTTACCAATCTTTATTATCTCTGTTATCTTTTTCTTATTATTAGATTTGCTATCATTTAATTCCATTACTGTTTCTTCATGTGGGACCATTTTTCCGTCACTATTAACTATAAGTTGAAAAAAAGGAGAATTAGATTTCACCTTCGTTTCAGTTAAAATTTTCGTGATTGCTTTCTCAGATTTAGATGGCTTTAAATCATTCATCGATACAACGCTGACTATTTTTGGCAATAATTGTTCTTTTTCCTTATCATCAATGTTCTTCACTACTTGTGAACTTTCGTTAATTTTCTTGGTATCTGTAGGCCATATATGTTCCATATTTTGAGAACCACGTTCGAATATTTCTGAACTAATAGTTTGAGTATTCACGATTTTAGGTACTATGGTATTACTCAAAAGAGATTTTTCAGCATTTAAAATGACAGCTCTTGTCATTTTAAAACCAAAAATTAAAGTAAATGCTTTCTCGCTAAGAATTTTTGATAAGGGTCCTACATGATTGTTTCGTAAATGAGTGTTCAATAGCATCGCCACATGTTTATTATCTGTAGTTATTAACTGGCAAAAAGGACATTTAAACCATACTAATTTTCGAATTACAGGGTTCTTCTCCAAATATGGCATGAAATTCTCGCAACGTAAGATTACATTACTTAATTTATATATTACTAATCGTACTGGCTTCTGCTGTGTCCTTATTGGATGTGTCTCTGTACGATGTTGTATATACTCATTATACGAGGCAAATACCCGATTACAAACTTCGCAACCGATCTTTGTATTGCAATGCATGACAACAAAATGTCTAGTGATCGATTCTAAATCTCTAAAACCATCTATTTCGCAAATTTTACAACCAAATGTGATTTTTCTCAATGTATGAAAGCAAACAGTCCATGTGTGAACTTCTAAAGATATAGGAGACTTAAACTTGGAATCGCAGTCTGGACAAACAAAAGGTTTTTTCTTCTTATGGAAGTTTTGATGCGCGACAAACCGCGAAACACTACCTTGGTAAGATTGACAATCTTGACAAACTTCTTTATAACAAGAACAATAATCATTCTCATTCATAGCTAATTTTGAAAAGCCAACTATATATGATTCAGGTTTCCTATATCTATTGCACGATAGACATTTATGTTCTTGATTTACCTTTGTTTCCCATTCATTTAATATCATATCATCGTTTATTTTCTCATCCTGTACATTTTTGTTAGATTTATTGAGACATTCTTCTAATATGCATTTGATAGTATTAACAGCTCTTAATTTTTCTTGAAAAACGTTGTCTGATATGAAATTCATAACATTTTTCATTTCATCAGTAATATATTGCAAATGCTCCAGCCGTTTTTTCAATTCCAAGCTATTCATTTGATAAAATTCATTAAACATTTCTCGTCTATATTTTGTTATTACATCACACACAGCAAGAAAGCTTTCTTTCGCAATACGATCTACTAATTTTACATCCATATAAAGATCTCCATTATCTTCTTTAATCAATGATATTATTTCCGACATGTATCTCGGATGCATGGCAGATACTGGAATTAAATGCGGAGGCATTTTTTGTAATTTTGGCATAATTGAAGTTTTGTTAACATGTGATTCATTATTGGATAATTTAGGAGATGACGAAGGTGTTGAGATGGAAACATTGTTGGGAAATAAAGTAGTTTGTTGCGTGCTGTTTTCGACTTCGTTAGAATTAGTAGGTTTTAAAACGTTTGGCTTTGAAATGTTATGTTCAGATGTCAGTTGTTTCGTAACTTTCGTGGTGTTTTTTATACGTTTAATGACGTACTTTTGTCCGTTACTTATTATAATTTTTTCATCCGATTCTTGTTTCTTGACATTGGAATAAGATCTCTTCTGTGTTGATATATTGGAACCGCTATTATCTACTACTGAGTTACTTGAATTTGTTTTAGTAATCAATTCATTCTTGCTGTGAGATATGACATTATATGAATTCTGTCCAACGAGAACTATTTTCTGGTTAGAAATAAGATGAGATGGAAATTGATTAATTATTGTAATATTCTTTGGATCTTGGACATTTAATATCTTATTATTTGATGTTTGAAGATTTTGTGTCGATTGATTTAAATTAGTCTTAATTATTGAACTTGTCTTAGAAGAAAATGGGATACTAATCTTAAATGAATTGTTCATAATTGTGTTAACGCCAGTTTTGGTTATATTAGTAAGATTACTAGATTTACTAAGATTGTTCTCTGTAGTTTTTTTTATAACGTTTTCATGAATCATATTTGTTTCGTGTGAATTGCGATCCTTAGACGTTTCATACATCATTTTATTATTTATTTTGATAGTATTAGCTGAGCGATAAGTTTTTAACTGTTGTGTACTCTTAGGATTTACTGGTATTTCTGGTTCAAAATATTGTGAAGTAGGACCGCAATCAACAAAAGTAATATCATTTGATGTACATGGATTATCTTCATTTTCTACGATATTCTTATCTTTGATTAAATCAACAGAATTATTCGTATTTTTATCTATGGAATCATTATCAATAAATTCAATATCTGGGGAGTTTCTAATATTATATGTAACATTAGAAGAATCGGAATTCGTAAACATATCGGTAATTGTCTTATAGGAGGATTTGAATAATTGTCGACCCTGATATTTATCGACAATTTCCTTTATCTTAGCATCATTACTGTTGCCATTAACCAGTTTCCACCAATTATCTTGCAAGTTATGCTCCTTTAACCAATCTATAATATGTATGCGTAACAAAAATGTCACTTCCATAAGTGCTTCGCACAGTATCTCAAATTCAGAAGACCAATCACTACTGCTCATGTCAATAGGTAGAGGAATTAACATTAAATCACCCATATTTACCACGCTTAATTGATGCATTTTCATGTGATCGATAAATTGGCACTGGTTGTAGAATACTTTTATAACTCCCACTCGTAACTGCCTACTTGATAAATAAATACTACCTCTTGATATTAAATATGCGCGTTTTTTACTATCTTTTTCTAAACATTCAGAGCATTTTTTATAACCTTTCCTGGCTGGATGATTACATATTGTATCGAAACAATAACGACACCAGAGCCCTAAAATCCAACAATGCCGTGCATTGTGCTCCTCAAAACTGCTTTGAAAACGAAAACTGAAACAAAAATCATCCGTACACGCATTATAGTTATATAATAAAATAAATCATAAAATTCCATCGCTTCTTAACGCAATTGTTAAAATATTTTATTTTAACTCACCAATCTCTGCAATGTCTGCACACATATAATGGACCAGGTTCTACAATATCTTCGCTCAAAGATGCTGATGGTTCGGTTGGCATGAAAGGTAAACAATGCTGGCTAAATACAACATCCTGTACAGCTTTGTGATATTCTAGTCCCCATTTATCCCCAATATTTTTATTCTTATGCACTTTTGGTCCAATGCGTACGGACCGTGTACTAAAGCGATCCTGAAAACAAATTGTCTATCTTGGATAAAAGATATTAAGTATTTTCATATTGAGATACAGTTTTATAGTTTTATATTAATAAATCCTGCAAGATTATATTAATTGTAAACTATTACAATGATCTAGTCAATGTTTTCACAATATCACTACATAAGACCTCCTACATATTTATTAGCTCTATTAATCAACACCATGAATGCACAAGTTTTTTATTTATGAAATTTAAAGCCAATTTTATCATGGATATTTGTTACAGTATATCTATCATATATGCAACTCAATAAAAAGAATTGACATATTCTCTCTTTCTCTCTCTCAATCTCTCTCTCTCTCTCTCTCTCTCTCTTTCTTCCTTCCTCTCTTGTCTTTACATATATTTGATTTTTTACCATAGATATTTGTTATAGCATATCTGTTATATATGGAATTCAATGAAATGAATTAACACATTGCTGCAAATCACAAGGTATATGTACATCTTTCAGCCATGATGTCTCTTGATTTCTTGAACGCGAGCACTCTGTCGATAAAATAGTGCATGATAGGGCTGCCATAGTGGAAAGTCATTGAAACAATTTGTGCTTGCTCACGACGATTTAGCCATAGACATCTATGGCATTGATTAATATTTTATTAATGTCAATTATGAAACCTAATGAAAATTTTTACATTGTAAGCATGATATAATAATGTAATATAGAGCTCAATACCATTGATTTCACAAGATATTGCAATCACCGAATTTTTTGTGGTGTTATTGATTGGAATAAATCCAAATAAGAGACCCTCCAATCCAAAGATCCTGAAATTTATATGAGGATATTAGGGGTGCATTTCATAATGCAATTTGTTATAGTTGGATACATATGCTCTGATAAATAATTTAGGATATCAAGATATAATATATATATATATATATATATATGCATTTAGCAATAAAATAAGCAATTATGATCAATAAGCAAAAAAAGTTAATTAAGTTAATATATAATATACATTTTTGTGAATATAGTTAATTGTTTAAAAGATGATGTATATTTTTGTATATTCCCTACATCAGGGACTGTAAAGTGTTGATACCCTGGTGGAAATAAATCGCTGAAATCTATGTCAATTGATTCAATTCAGTATGAACTGATTTATTTAGCAGGATATGCATTTAAGAATATGCATTTAAGAGACATTTATCAACAATTTACAGTTCCTAAAATCTGGCCTGCTCTATATAATATATTTATATTTATATATTTATCATTTGTATATAATAATCTAAATTACATCCAAAAAGAAAGAAATACCTTCAATATGTATCATACCTGGCAATACAAATATGGAACTAAAGATCTTATGGATCCGTAATGTTTCCTTAGATAATCATTTGTATTAACAGTATCTCACTCATGATATCACTCATGACACCTGAAACAAAGTAGATAACATTTTATTTATTAATATTATGTTCCACAGCATAAGTATGCGTTAGAGTATATCCACACAAAGTTGCATAGCTGCATAAACATATGCATAAAGAAAATTATCCAACATCGCACTTTATGTATGACTTTATAAGAGAAATGTGAATGAGTAATTTTCTTTATGCATATGTTTATACGGATATGCAAGTTTGAATATATTCTTACAATGTGAAATAATGTCTGTACTCTGATACTATAAATAAAGTCTATTTTTTGTGACTGAATTAAATACATTTTTGGAAAAGCAAGATAGGTGTATGTTTGATATTTAAGAGTTCTAGCACAGGAACAGAAAACAGACCAATAGACCTTATATTTGAGGCATTCTTAAATTTATTTTGAGATGTTTAGTAACCAATAAAATAATTTGTAGGGTTATCTAAAGATAAATTTAAGGAAGCCTTAAATATAAGGCGTTATTATGAACATGGGCATAATCTCAATGAAAAGAATCATGAGTGAGATATGTGTCATGTTCACATATGTAAGAAGCTAAAATTCTTAATATTAGAGCCTAACATAATCTTTCTATTGAAGTCCTGTTTATATCTTATAATTAGATTACAGAAAAATATTATTATAAGACGTAATTAATACCTTTTTACACGAGAGACTTGCAACTTTTGGAGACTTGCAACTGTTGCAACTATATCTAACCTCGTAACATTGCTAGAGTGCGCTAGTTTCGGGAAACTAACATTTTACACGAAGCAGCACGAGTGCACGAGATGTAGTATTGGCTCGGTAAAATATAGTTTCAGATATCTCGGATATAATAACGAACAAATTATGCGATTTTTTTTTACAAAAATGAGTAAAGTTGCGCTTATAACAATACATATCGATTAAATATTGCCAGGGACACACGAGACTATCGTTACAAGATAATTCTATAAATATTCTTATATTAAAATAATATATAATAAAGGAAAATAATTTATGATGAATTATATAGGTTATTAACACATATTTTCTATGCTAATTCTTTCTGATCCTTTCACTTTTTTATTCACCCAACAAATGAGAATGAATTAAAATGGATTGAAATTTTTTTCTATCCGAATGCGTATTTTATATAGCAAATACTTTTTTTGAATTTAATTGGATTCAATTGGATGCAATTGGATTGAAAAACTGCGTTTCCTATTCAAAATTTTTAATTGAATAGTATTCACAATTGTGTTTGTGTGCACAAAAAAAGCTAATATTATTTTTAGATTGAAAAGCATAGAGATATGCTCTATGCAATTCCTATATAAATGAATAAAAATGCATTCAGAATTGAAAAGCATTCGTTTTAACATTCATGAATCAAATATTTCTGAAAATCTGAATCCATTTCAATTCATTTCAATCCATTCTCGTTTGCAGAGCAAAGTAATGAGACTGGCAGAAAACTGTACTTCGATTGAAACAAGATATTAGAAATTTTATTTTTTCATAGATATTTATAATGGGACGAGAGTGGTGTCACTTTCATTTGTTTGAAAAACTAAGAAATTCTCCGCCCTCAACACCACTCTACGTCCGATTATGAATATCTACGAAAAACTAAGAATTTTTAAGACAAACAGACTACATTCTATGTTCCATAAATATCTACGAAAAATTAAAAATTTTCAAGATCTTATCTCAATCTAATATAGTAGGTAATTTTTTTGTAGTAAAGTAAAACCTTTTCAGATACTAATTTTTTATTACCTACGACAATGATGCGAAATTGCGAGCTGAATATACCTGTGAATTTTTTAATTAATCATATAATGTGCTCTTTGTTTTCTATCTTTCTTGCTTTTTACTTCTTTGCGATTATTTTATCGAGAATATATTTTTTGCCACGTTTCTTCAGAAGTTTTGTTAAATTTTATTTTGGATGACAGAAAATGAAAAATAAGAGATAAAAAGACAAGAGTCAGAATCCATTCTTAATCTCAAACAATGTCTTAAGATGCTAATAGACTCTCTGATTGGTTCATGCGTTAACTTAAGATTATTTCGAATCTCTGGATTCCGCTCAAGGTATAAAAAATAGCAAAAAAAAACAAGAAACAGAAAATCAAAAGCACATTATTGAATAGGTTTTATGATCGATAGGCTCATAGCTAAAAATACAAAATCATATTTTCTGTAATTAACATTTCATATTGAAAATGAAATAATCACAAGTTGCTTTTCATTTACACAAGTGATATCAAGTCTAAAATTATGTAAAGTATTTATTATATTTTATATTCAGATAATGACGTACTTACTGATAAATTAGTTATTGTATAACATAGGTTTATAACCTCACTTTTTATGCGAGTTAACAAGTGTTTTAGATTGGCGTGGCAAATTAATGATGTTACATGTTCCACGTTTTACCAACAGTAGAGCGTCATTGGCTATGTTCAACACTCAGCAAACTGCAGCGAACTCAGTAGTTGAATGAACACTTGCTACTCTATTGATGATGTTCTTCTAACTAAGCTAAAAGTCTGATAGGATGATCTAGAAGAATACACACTTTCTTTGAGATCTTCTAAGTAGAGATTGGTCGAAACTCCGGCTTGTGAAACCGGAAATGACGTGTTTTGGAAATGCGCGCTTATGGTGCGTTCGGAGAGACACTGTTAGCGCTACTTCTATCATTCTATCTTCATTATTTATTAGACATAAAAGGGTAAAACAACAAATTGTAATACTAATAGCGTCTTCCCGACCGCACCTTAGAGATCTTCTAAAAATGCGGGGCGCGTATTTCCAAAACATTATTTCCAGTTTCACATCATGCTGGAGCTTTGGCCAATCTCTACTTAGAGAATCTGTACACTTTCGAGTTCCGATTCGATTCTGATGGCGCAAACACAGTATATACAATAGTGCAATTCTCTGTCGGCACCTTTGATGTTAGTATTACCAAAATGAAGTGCGCATGCGCGAAATAAGCGAGTTCCCTAATAACGCCATCTGAATTTCTTTCTTAGTTGCTCTTTATATTTCCTCTCTCTCTCGCTCTCTTTAGGTCGTTTAAACGTACGTGAAATTTTTTTTAATCTAAATGTAATAAAACTAAAAGAGATTCATAATTGCAAAAAAATGTATGCAAAAAAAAACAAAAATAATAAAATATAAAATTATATAAATGTTGTATGATACAAATATTATACTGTAAAAATTATTTAAAAATATTTTAATTAAAGACTGCAGCACACGATGCTTGTTTTTCTACTAGATCACTTGCGTTTTAGTAAATTATTAGAATTGCACCACACAGAACGCAGATTTTCTAGCTAAAACGAAAGCAATCCAGCAATTATATATCATTCACAGTATTTAAGCGAGATTGACGAAATTGGTGTGTGTGTGTGTGTGTTGTGTGTGTGTGTTATTTCAATTATTCATCTCTCATTGAAGTGTTGTCTTATTTCCGGTTTTGTTGCTGGTGGGCTTTGTAACAGCAATTTTGCTAACGCCTAATCATTTGCAAGTTACT
>Ga0157364_1004740_pt1 | contig 13664 bp, 9 predicted proteins | sample AttsexASBM2_FD_111476 | JGI IMG/M metagenome (GOLD analysis project Ga0157364, IMG submission 111476) | Fungus gardens microbial communities from leaf cutter ant in Ribeirão Preto, State of São Paulo, Brazil - Atta sexdens ASBM2 | ecosystem: Host-associated > Fungi > Mycelium > Unclassified ... | reverse complement strand
ATAATAATAATAAAAATATAATAATATAATTTACAATTATATTATTCGCTAGAGCACAATTTTAAGAATCTTTATTTTTTAAATTGTGATATGATGATTTTTATCGGAGTTATGAGCAATCAAAGTCAGAATGCTCCTTTATTTAACTCGCGAATAATTCAGAAATGAAAAGGAACATTTTAAAAATATGATTTTGTAGGGAAAACTTCAAACTTTCACGATAGATAGTCGAAAATTTCATAAATTTTTTTTTCAAAGTAAAAAGAAAATTTTTCATCTTTTTCAGCAGTTTTTAAAATGTAAAAATTATCAAACTCATAGAAATAACTCAAAAAATATAGTAACTTTTCGAAAGTAGTAAATTGGAGCTTTAAAACTCTTTTTATTTAAATTTAAATTTCGTTTATTTTTTGATAAAAATATTGTATATTCAATTTTGAATTAAAAAATACGAAGAAATTTTTCCTCGACCCAATATATAATTTCATACGAAAAATGTTATTCAAGCACTAAGATCCAACTCAAACCGATAATGTCTTTGTTACTCAATTGTATATTGGCGGTTCTAAGACTTTGTGTTTAAAATTATTTACATTGGCATGCCATCAAAATAATTACTAATTAACATACTATACAATAAGAGAATTAATTCATAAAATTTATTTATAAAATTATAAAAACTATAATATTTTATATTGTACAAATATAATTTTTTATGTAATAAACTCATATTTTATCATTTTTTTCTCCGTTAATCATCCAACAATGATTATTGAAAACTATTTTAAGTTTTTAGAGTTTTATTTTTTTTCTTGAAGCACGTAATCGTGCATCATATTATAATTGTAACAAACTTAAATGATTTGATATTGTTAAAAAACATTTGACTCATCGGGTCTCGAGAAATTCATCCATCAGAAGAAGTAGCCGCTCATTAAGATTCCGGTTGTTTGCCAGGATGTCGGACTTCGAAGATCTTTTCCGTGGGTAATTGCATCGTCAAAGGGTTAGTCATTGGAGTGTAACCCGCGGCAAACCTAAGAACCTTAAATCTCTCTAGAGCATCGCGCCTTTTCGTCTTTTCGGGGGAGAGATGTCTTTTCCTCGAGAAGTAGGGTTGTCTTCTAATGGAATTAAAACTAAGCTTACAGATAGCAAAAGTGTCAGTCGTTTATCACAATAAATATTTCGTTATCTATATTCTTGTACCTGTTGACAGACGCACATTTTGTCATTAAGTATTTATCAGAATTTTTTACGTTAAACAACACATTTTTGATTGATTTCATTAACCCGATTAATTCATATAATACTTCAATACTTAGAAAAAAAAAATATTCTTCACTTGCCATTAAATCTGTATTGCTTTTTACTTTTCACAGAATTAACTTTTTCTTTCAGAACTTACTCGACCTATTCGATTGAATATATGAACGATCATTGCATCTGGAATAAATGGGTTAGAAATTATTGGCGCGCGCTTCCAAGTCATCTAACATGTTGCCAGATTAAATTGGTCTTAACCATGAAAAATTCTCTACGCGATATAGTTACAAATATCTTTTTTACGTCTATAATTTGCACGTAATTTTTCAAGTGCTATGAAAATTATTTATAATTCGTTTATAATACTTAAATAATATTTTTCAAAGTATCTATGGAAAAGTATCTATGAAAAAGAATATATAAATAATATTAAAAGAATAAAACATTTTATGAAAGATAAATGAATAGAGCTTTTTCAATTTTGTGGAAAGTGTATTTAACTTTAATCTGATGACACCTTCTTCAAAAATATTCATTGTGTCTCTCAAATAGTACAATAATTGCCACCTTGAAAGTGGCACGAGGCATTTAAAAGATATTGAGAGAGTTTTATTTTTATCCATTCAGCTTCGGGCTTCTTGCTGCGACCTTAGTGGCATCGTAAACCGTGAGTACATAAACGAACTGAGTTAATAACCGGTGACGTGGAATCTCCTACAGGCAAGACTTTACTACAATTCGCATTTTCATGGCGGATGGAGTTACGGTTTATTAAAAGAAAAAAAAGCTTTAACGTTTGTACTCTGTGAATGTCTAAAAAATGCCGTACATTTAGAGAATGCATTTGCGTAATAACTTAAAAACGTAAAACTTTAGTTTTTGCTAAATCATGATCAAAGCAGAAGTGATAAAGATTTTTATAAATTAAATAAAAATTAAAAATTTTAAAACGATATGTATTGATCAGACATTGAATTATGAAATTTTTATCGTAATTTTTATAATTTGTAACTTATATATATTACAAAACTCTATTGGACTCTCTAAAAATTTTAGAATGAAAACATTCTAAAGAGGGAAGTCTTACATTAAAAAATTGAAAGTTGAGCCATTTTTTTTAAGCTTGACTAAATTTTCACTCTTTAGAGTGAGATTCTACTCCAAAGAATTTAAGTAGCAATATTGATTAATTTTAAAATAACAATTTTTAGAAGAATTCTTTCTAAAGCTGACATATTTACATGACAAAAATGAATTAATATCATTTTTTATTCCTTCATCTAATGGAAACGCAATCCAAAAGCAAATCTGCGTTAGAAACCGCTGTGGGACACGATTAATTATGCCGGTGAAGTTGACCCTTGTCTTCGCATATCCCACATTTTATTGCCTTCTACGGGCTGTCGCACGCGGTCGCGCTCAGGAGACCCGACAGTTTCGGTATTACCGAAACGGTAATGCGCGAATGCCGGGAATTCAGGAAGGTACTCGGTCCCTCGACTGGATCTTGGTGGCGAATTTGCACGCCATAGAATTCGCGAGCTATTCGTGGAGCGCGAATTTTCCTCGATAGGTCGCTAGGTTGGCCGGTACATCCGGCTAGGATAGCAAGAGATAACTGGGCCGGCACTGAGAGACCGGGATGAATAATGAAGTGAGTCGCGCCTCGCCCGGAAGGCCAGAGATTCACCCGGGCCCGGTCTAGACCCCCGAGATTAGCCCTGAGTTATGGCGTTAAGATCACATCTAATTGTATCAGTTCGGGCCACCCGAACCAGCCTCTATCTACCTATCCATCTGTACCAGCCCGCGCGCCACTATAACCTGCTTACTCGGCCCTCCTTCCGCGTCTCTTCCACGCCATTGACCGGGACCTTAAACGCCGGTCGACCATCGATTTGCTTAATCTTACGCTTTGCGAGGACTTTACCAACTCGCGACCTCCTCTCTCTTGTTCGACTTCGCTCAACGGTTTATCAGGATTCTTACCCTTGCCTCGGCTACTTATCAGGACGAGTCTCTTCTTCGCGTTCCCTGTTCCTCCTAGTCTTTCAGTGTTTGTGTTATTAATTCAATTTTAACATTCACTCCAGTATAAATTCCGAGTTTCACGTGGGAGATAAAGATTATCGGATTGCATTAGATAAACGAATATTATGGAGTTTATAAATCATAGAGAACGATAGACGCAAATATAGTCTACTATTTGTTAAGAGGATGCGCCTTTATACGATCGTATTTCGCGGCTCACTGACAAAATAGGGAAGTCCTTAGGCATTTCTGATCCTCCTTTCTTCTGGCTAAATACCTTACGTCGCTCCGGGTTATCTCTCGGTAGGAGAGAGTGCCAGGAGAGGAAGCGATGAGCAGAGAGAGCGAGAGAGAACGTGAGTTTATAATGGTTTCCTTGAGGCTCATTCGCGTCCTAGGATAGGGTCGTCTACCTCGTATATAGTTTCTCCATCGGTTCGAACACCTATAGGGTGTACCGATTATTTTATCTTTAAAACCCGTCAAATATTTATCATCAATTATTTAACTGTGCTGAAACGTAGAAAAGGTGATATAATGTTAGAATATAAAACACAAGTACAATTTTAATTAAAATAATCTTGATTTAAAAAGATACTAATCGTATAATTTAAAATTCTCTAATTTATCGAAAATATATATTTGGAAATATATCTAATTGTCTCTTTAAATAATTTTGTATATAATTTTCTGTATCTCCTTCAGATATTCGCTCGATGAATACGGCAAGTTTAATCACTTCCAGGGTGCCGACTTTGTGTCGGCATACCACGATGCTTTCGAGTCACCTGATAAGAGCGGTTGGGCCAGAGATATTAGTAAGTTTGTGCTAGGAAGGAGGTGAGGTCTAGAGGAGGACTAACGCGAGTAGCGGAGAGGCATTAGAGGTTGGGGATGATCACTGAGTGCGCGGCACTAATCAAGACGCATGATTATAGGCCCCAGAGAATCCTCGAGTACCAGGCTACCGTCATTTCTAGCCAAAGAGGAGCTTCCAGTGCATTTTCCGCGTGTTCGTCCTCGTTGTCGTCTGTAGATTACAAGCCATTACTTTTTGACGTGGTGTATCTTTCTTGCATTATAATCATCTTTAAATGCCACGGCATTTTAAATTTCGGTACTGCGTGAAATGCCAGACATACGCTTTACTATTAGTCGACTAAATCGATACAAAATATAAAGTCAAAAGATTCTGATTAAAACTGAAGATCATGCTCGAAATTTATAGCGATTGTAGTTGAACAGCGTACTTATTATTAACGCTCTTGGCGAACACCTCCAGAGCAATAAATGTTAATAGTAGAACACTAATAAACAGTGGATACATTAAACCGTGTGTAATCCCGTTAATGGATCGTTACTCGTCACTCGATCAATCGTTAAGTACGTTGGTGTAATTGCAACAGTCGATATCAAACTGTCGATGCTACATTTCACGGTTATTGTATCGTTGTCGAATAGTCCTCCTAATCGATCGCATCGTCTTCCTTTTAGTACCGTTTAACCATTTCCAAGAGTGACAATTTGACGAACAATGTTTCGCATATAATTAATACTTTTCCTACTTCTACACGGAAAGGATAGTTTTCAGCAAAAGCTGAAGTATTTAAAAAATTAGATACAGATCTGAAAATAATATATATAATATTTTGTTGGATTATCAAAATAATAATATAGGATGCTTGAGCTAGTTGCTATAGAATGTCAAAGCTTTTTACAGCATTGTTTGTCACGCTTGAGATTCCTACATAATTATTTTGCGCTAAATTTTTAAATGCTTTAACAAAATCGTTTTTTTCGATGTGAATGCTATGTAAGAATCTGGAGACACGGTAGATATCTTGGCGCTAAGACATGGAGTGAGACATTGTAACTTCAAACGCGCTTGTAATGCTCATATGTATTATTAAAATTCAATGAAAATTAATAGAAAACGATTGTGTAATGTATAAATTTTAATTATCTCTTTACAGTAATGCAATGTCTCCAAATTCTTTGATTTTTTTATCTTTGATTATTCATGTTTTAAAAATAATCAATGATAGTTGATCAGTGAAATATTTTATTTTAAAAAACTGTGCTTAAATTTTACTTTTGTAATAATGTAATTACGATTTAGTCTACTATTATCTGAACGATCGACGCCACTTTGGTTAGCTCATTAGATCAGAGACGACTGTCGAAGCAATTAGGATCCTCCTCGCGATTCTCCTCAGGGAGGTAGTGCTCCTGTTGATCCGGTCGTAGCGCCAGAGGAAATTTCCCGACCTACGGTTCTATTTGAGGTTGCGCTAAGCAAGTTAGCACAACCCCAACGTATCGCGTTAAATTATGCTCAGAAGCGCTGTGGCTGCCGCGGATATGTGCGTACACGCGGGCGCGCACGCACGTAATCACGGTAAGCGGCATGCATTTATCAGGGAAACCGCGTCTCTCTCAGAAAGCCCACGGTGTTGTCACGCGACGGCCTGTGTCGGGCCCCGAGAAAAGGGAAATCATCCGTCTCCATTTTCTTCAGCTGTCGGATCATGCGGCGACGTCCCGAACGTCACACTGCGATAAGACGTAAAGAGAAACACGCAGGGATGTGGCCGGTGGAAATACACATATATCTCACACAGATTTTAATATTATCCTGCAATACTGCATGCCAGAATCGCGGCGATATGCTTGATCGGCCAGAATCGAAAACATTCTATGCTATCTTTCTCATCTGCGTAGAGAGAAAAAAAAGAGAAAAAAATAATAAGAATCCAATTGGCACAGAGAATTAAAATTCGAACATATACTCGTATGTGCAGAGAGTAATGAGCCAAGCACGAAGTGCTTTTCTTTAAAAAACAAACAAATATATTACTCCAAACGTTTCAGTTTTCACAAAATCATCTTTAATGGATAAATTACTTACAATAAAAATTATTCATAATTACTTTCAATCGTCATTCAAACGTTACAAAATAGTTGCATTAAAACCTATCTTTTGAACATAATTGTATCAAATACAGTGAATAACGTGTGTGCATGAAATTCAGCCGTCGGTTTGCAAGAATGCTTCATGTTGTACAGCCAAAATTGGAACAGAAGAGAGGAATAATATTTTAAACAAAAAAAAAACGAAAATGCATGCTCAAATAGAAAGTGAAAAGGTGTACATTGTATATATTATGTATAATAAACAATATTATAATAGAACCAATCTGCATTTTTGGTAAATAGATAATTAAGAGAAGTTCCTTTGTAGAGCTCATTTAGGTTATTTCAAAGATGATATTTTTAGTGTTCTGCTTCACATCCCATAATTGTCTGCGTAGAGTCAAGCATTATTTTATATAGCGAAATCAGATTCTCGATGGACAATCGATCTCGAGGCACGCGTCGACCGATCTATGGTTTATTCGCAAAGTTTCCGATTGCGCGGCACAAAGAAGTTCACGAATAGTTGTTGGGCTATATCAAACGGCATACAAAGGAGGAATCTGACGTTTGTAGTGAAAGAAGGAGAAAGCTGGAGGTAATGAAGGGACAAAGGACGGATACGGAGAGATAGAATCTGCCAGGGATAGCTGGTTCGTTAAGCTTAAGAGCGTTGGATTCGCGATTTCGGGCAATCGCATGCCACTGTGATCCCCAAGCATATACAGGAGCAAAGGGTCAAGCAAGATTGGTCCTTTTCATCGTAGTAGGCATAGGATATCGAATTCACTAGATGAATGATGCGCTTTGCTCTCTGAGAAGTTCATCTATTGGAAAATATTTACATATATTAACACATGATTTATAATAGCAAGTATTATTAAAAAATTCTTAATTTTGTCTATTGAAAATAAAAATATATATAAATTTTTTATTGTCTAAAATTTTACTTTTTTTATATTTAGAATTAATTAGAAAACGAAATTTAGATGTTAAAATAATATTTTTTTTGAAAGCAAAATATATTTATTATCAATTAAGATTTTAGATAATTAATTTTATTACAGAAAAGATGAATGATGCATTTTGCTCTCTGAGAAGTTTATTTATTAGAAAATATTTACATTAATATTTACATATTTACATAATTATTTACACATAAATATTTAATTATATTATATTAATATTTACACATAATTTATAAATAAATGTAAATATTATTAATTAACATCAATTTTATTATTAATCTCTTTATTATTAATCTTTATTATTACATATAACGTATAAAATTTTACTTTCTTATATTTTATATTTAGAATTGAAAAAATAAAATTGAAAAATTAAAATACTACATTTTTGTGATTAAATTACTCTTTTGTGATTAAAGCAATATATATTTGTTATCAAAATTGATTTTGTTATAAAAAGATGAATGGTGCGTTTTGCTCTTTGAGAAATTCAAAATAACAATATTTGTTATCAATATTAATTGATTTTATTACAGAAATTATATAGTCTAATGAAAGCTATAATTAAAAAAAATATTAGACGATACTTAAAATTTATTGTATTTAACTAAATAAATTAGAGAGAAGTTTCAATTAATCACATCATTTATTATTTGAGATAATAAACAATTTGAGATCAATTATCAAGAAAGAGATTTTAATAACATTTTGTCCTTGAATACTCGATGCACTTTAAGACGTCAGGCTCGCGATTGATCCTACAAGTAAGAAGGAGTTGGCAGACTTCAGAGGTTAAAGAGCATTCATCACACCCTCCGGTCTCTGTCGGAGACATTTTCCATCCTGGAATCCATTGAAAGTTCTCTCGCATCGGGATAGCTGCCCGAAGAGTGTACAAAGTAACGTCATACCATAGAGTCGAGGGATGGCTTTGGCGCGCGTACGTGTGTTTGCTTTTATTTAAATTGTAAGTTAGATGCCATTCGGGATGAGGTGGTGCACGACGAGGCTTTTAGTGAATGGGAAGAAATGTTTGCACTAAATGATTCGACCCCATATGGAAATGAAATCCGTGGCAGCCATCGGTCCGCACGACCGATCTCCAAAGTATGATATCTGCTAAAGTCTTCGTCGCGATTCCAAGTTTTTTAGAATAAGGCAAGAACGCATTTTATGTATGTATGAAGAAGAACGGAAACAGAATATATAGCGCTCTGCGCTTTTAAGCACGAGTTTAAAGTACGCGATTATCACAAAAATTGAAATTGTTCTTTATTTCATAAGATTTCCATGTAAGTAATTAAAAGTCCTTAAGAAATTTAATACTGAAGATAATGATTAACTACTATTTTGAATATTAAAAGTACTGTTGTTCAATGATAGCTCAAAATAATTGAATTCTCCAATTTTTTTATATTAAATTGGATTTCTGTAAGAGAAATTTATTCAGAATTTTTCAATTTGATCGACAAATGGACAATAAAATGGATCATAAAACATTGTTGGAGAAATTTACTATTTAATGAATGTATGATATAAATATTCTAGCAGTTATAAAATAAATCAATCGATGTTTCTCATACATATTAAATTAAATCGCATGAATTATGGTAACAAATAGATATTTATAGTGGACCTTTAAAACATCAATCGCTACCGATCTCCGTTGTCGCCACGTCTCATGCTGAGAAAGTTGCTAATGCGAAGCCACACACAGGGATTGTGCACTGTTTCGTCGGAAGCCGGGACGCAGGGACAGGAACCGCGCCCGGATTTGCATACTCGTCAGCTGTGCTTCCTTCAACTTTTCCTGCGGCACACCCTCCGTGGAACTCCGCGCGAACTCGATGGTGCGAGTATGCACTCACGTCGGATAGAGCTACAGAGAAGGAAAGAGCAGGGGAGAGAGGGTGCAGGTGTCGGGGACAGCCGTGTATTTCTAGTCCCGATTCATAATTGCAAATTTCCTTCGCCTTATTTATGCAGCCCGGGCTCATACCGAGCCCTGGCTCGGCTTGCAGATTCACTAATACAAGTCTGTCTACCTCAAACTCCTCCGACTCAGACTCGAAAGACAAAGCCGAAAAATATGATATATTTTTCTGCAATGGCTCTGTGCGAATTTCTATCATTATTATCGAAAAATTTTGCTGAATATTAGAGAAAGGACAAAAATGAAAATGTCATTTGCTACTATATGATAAATTAATTCCTATTAGGTATTGCAGGATATTCAAGATTTTTGTTTTTTTCGAACCAAAAATTGATTAACAAAGTTAAATTAATTTAAATTTTCATATTTTCGTATTTATGTTTTGATAGACACATAATCCACAGATTTATATATTAACGTTAATTAAATATAAAATTTCATATAAAATTTATAAACATAAAATTTAAGAGTAAAAAATGATAGGTAATATTATTATTTTCTTTAATGAGTTATTAATCAAGTATTTATTATTATAAAATTATGATGTATTTTTTTGCAATGCCTTTACGCGAATTTTGATTGATGTGATTGAAAAATTTTGATATTAGAAAAAGGATAAGGAGAAAAATGTATATGTTTTGCTACTATAAATTAATTCTTGTTTCTTTTGTTTTTCTCTAATCAAAGATTAACGAAATTAAATTAGATTATATTTAATATTTTGCACTTTTGAGAATTAGGTCAAGTATTGATGTTAATTAAATGTGAAATTTAATATAATTTATGACTGAAATGATGGATAATAGCTACACGCACACATTATCATTTCTAATGAACAATTAATCAAGTATTCATTATTATGATCAGATGTATATCTTCAAATTATTCTCGCGGATTGGAAAGTTCTCTCAACTGGTGTACTTAATATCACTCTTATCGTACAACATGTAATAGTTTGTACCAATCCATCGTCACCTAAGGAAAGGCAGCATGTCACCCGATGGCTTTACAAAGTGGCATCGAGAAGAGATTAGCGGCCCTTCTGCGTCCCATGCCTTTCCTCCGGTCATATCGAGTTATGAGAATCTCTTTCACGAGTGTTACACGTGGGGGAGTCGACTCACGTGTTCGCGGGCCATACATTTTCACTTTAGCGCACGTGTCGTCACCTTCGTCGCCTTCTTGCAGCCGTTGTCGATGTCGATGTCGATGTCGATTCGGAGTAAGGGAGAGGTAGAAGCCTTGGCCTCGACGAAGGGAAAAAAATAAGGCTTCTCCCATCTGTTCGATACAAAAGCTCTTCTCCGCGTGCGTGCAGAAAGAAGAAATGGAGATACGATGATGCGCTCCGTTATGCATTATGCATACGCAAAAGATGAGAGAAAGAAGATCGCTAACTGAAAACCGATTTCCACTGCCGTGGATTCGGGAAATGGTGGTATCTCGCTTATAAAGGTGCACCAATTGTAAGGCGACCCAATTTGTTCACGTATAAAATAAAAAGTACATGCATATAAAAAAAATTCTTCGTATTTTTATAAGTGAAATTTAAACCAATAAAGATAAATTAATAAGAAAAAGGATCCTATTTTCGGTTAAAGCGAATCTGCAGGAGAGTACTTGATTATATAGTACTTGTTAATGAATAAATAAATAAATAAGTATAATAATAATAAATAAGTTGGACTCGAAATGCAAATTGCTTCTGTTTATATGACGGAGAATGTAAAAAAAATGTATTAATTCTGTGAAATTAATAAATAAAGAAATTCTTGATATATATTTATAAATCTAGCGATTTCTTTTATTTGATTTTATCATAAAAAATTTTTAATACATACTAACTTTTTAAATTTTAATAGAGCTTTGTTAAACCTATAACAATTGTTGCTAATTCACGCGTTTGAATTATTCTAAGAACCATTTACGCGAAATTATATTATAGACTCAGAGCGAGTACGGCGGTTTTTCCCGAAGCGGAAATGCGATTCTCTACGAGTAATGCATAATACAAGAGGGTATATTCTTGTAGCGTACGCTCAAAGAATGTTAAAATTCTTACGAATTCGGGCAACTTCTTTCAAATATCGCTTTAGCATCACGCCGCCCGTCGCACTAGAGATTTGAACGAGAGATTTTCGTCGTTTATGCTATCTTGAAATATTTATCAAGCATTTCTTTTTGTCATCGAATAAATGACATTAAGAAAGTTATAGAATTTAATAAAAAGAGTTATGCTGTCTCCCAATTTTGATGAAATTAAAAGATTCTTCTCGAAACTGTTTATATAAATTAATTACAACTGAAATCATTCAATGTACAGATTGATTGAAAATCCGATTTCTCTTTAAATTACATAATTGCAGCTGTAACTTAGGCAAATTATTTGTAACGATCATTTTGGGAATGGAATTATGGCGAAGTCAGTGCTGGTTGTACTCTTTACAGATAGGAAATGCGAAAGTTGTGGCTCTTTACATCTCGTTAGTAACGACAGTTTGTTCACGTAATCACGTTTGTTTTATAGGCCGTTATGTAGGCAGATACTTTAACTAATTGTATAATTGCTTCCAAGCCGGTCGACGGTGGCGGCGTCGCGTCGCCACCACGTCGTTTCCTATTCCCGTCCGCTTTTTATACTATAGAAGGGGACGGCAAGGATCCGTAAACACGAGCGTCGTCCACATCCGTCCTTGCTTAATTGCACGGTGTTTAATTAGCAAGATGCCGACAAAACAGGCGCAAATGACCATAAAGCTAGACGTTTTTGCGGCAACCGATTTTTTTAAATATTGTTTTTATCATACAAAATGATGAATTTTGTTTAAATTTTTTTTCACATCTAATACATTAAAATAGAGTTGCTTTTAAAGGCATTCTTGGATCGACGAATTTCTGGATGTTCTCCAATAGATTCTATAGGATCTTAGGATTGCTCCATCCCTTGAGACAGACCAAGAGGGCTCGCCGGCTTCGTCAAATATTTGCCCAATCACTGCGAAGACGTTTTGGTAACTCAACTGCCATGGATCGTCGTTCTTCTCGGTGGTCTTATTTCTCATCTACCAAACTGCCAGTAACTTTTCGCATGAAAAGCCGACGTATCAATACAAAGTGTTGATTTATATCTGCATCTAATACAGAGTGAGTTTGCAAATGTGAAACAATAAATTTAATAGCTTTGTGTAAGAATTTAATAACGAATCTGTGCATATTGGACGTTAACCTTTAAATATTGCGATGCTCAGAACACCTTAAAAAAATGTTATTTTTATAGTTATATTTTTTATAGCACATTGTAGGATAAAATTTATATTATTCATATTATAAGATAGAAGAATATAAAAATAATTAACTTTAAGACTTTCGGGAATTCTTTTTATTTTCCTTTTTAAGATAACTATACACAAAGTGCAGTAGTTATCTATTTATTTAAAGATTAAATAAGACACTGCATTAGTGTTACGTTATATTTAATAGATTTTAAAATAATATCACTTTAAGTTTAAAGAGTTTACATCGACCAACGTTCATTTGAAATAAATTAATGGATGTTTGTTGGCCATTGTTAGAGTTACTTTACGAGGTTCATGAATCGGTGAGTGCAAAAAGAAGGACGAAGGTCTAAAGAGCAAGCGACATTTCGCTGGAGCCGCTTAATCAGAGCGGAGGTTTTTAGAGCCCCTTAAATCACGTAACGCGAGACGTCGCACGGGGTGAGAGGGAGATGGCGGCCAGATTGAAGGTCGGTCGCGGTCTCGGCGGGTGGGAATTAGCCCGGCTGAATTGATCAAAGCTGTTTAAACGCGGTCTCTTATTAAAGAAATCCATAATCGCTCTGCTGCCTGAAAAGGCGGCTTCTTCGCCCTGTACCGCTGCGAAAAACCAAACCAGAGTTTCCACTCCTTTAACTCCCAATCCCTTCGTTCTGTCACTCCGTCTTTTTGCGAATACTCCATACTGTTGAAAAGGCAAGGAAAAAGTAAAGATTACTTGGAAGCTAATTGCACGATGCGCGTTTACAGATATTACGAATTGTTCTGAAATGAAAAATCAGAAAAGAGGTTTTGAAAAGATATATTTTTCATCATTCAGATCGTATTTATTTCATTACTTAAAAATACATTTTATTAAATATAATTACTTTGATTCCTGAATAATTTTAGAACGTTAGATATTGATTGATATTGAACTTTAAATATTTTTTTATTTTTTGTGATATATTTATATGACAAATATTTTATCAATATCAATATTGATTTATAAATGTACATTAATCCGGGAACAATAATTTCTTTGTAAATGATCATCTAGAATGTTTTTACAACTCAATTAAAATTACTATTATTAACAACATATTGTATATTATTGATTATTTTATTAATTTTTGAGAACATTATGGATTTGATTACAATTTTTTGAAAAATTAAGTAGAAACTAAATAAATATTAATGGAATCAATTACATTAAGCTTATTATGACAATATTAAGAAATGAAAAATTTAATTAATATAATGCTTTATTATTATGGATTTTCAATGGAATTATATATT
>Ga0157364_1004739_pt1 | contig 13665 bp, 3 predicted proteins | sample AttsexASBM2_FD_111476 | JGI IMG/M metagenome (GOLD analysis project Ga0157364, IMG submission 111476) | Fungus gardens microbial communities from leaf cutter ant in Ribeirão Preto, State of São Paulo, Brazil - Atta sexdens ASBM2 | ecosystem: Host-associated > Fungi > Mycelium > Unclassified ... | reverse complement strand
GACCGCGTCGCAAAGTTCTGCTAAATGGAACCATTAGAAGAAGGAGAAAGAAACGCTCGAGGTCCACTTCGCCCCATTTCCCCCGATTTCATCCGTTAGATGGTATCGCTGAATTTCGGTTTTGATCCTATAATATCGCGGTGGGTATTTGGGATATTCGGTATAAATATGTTAACCTTCTTTACAGAGAAATAACATGAATTAGAAAATATTGATAACTCAATACTAAATAAACATGTTTAAAGAACAAAATCTAATGTCTTTTATCTTTTTATTTCATCTTTTTATTTCACTATAAATTATTCATTATAAATTATAATCTCAAAATATTTAATATTTAATAATTTATAAATTCTAAATATTAATAGGTTTCACATTCTTATTTTAATAAGATTAAAATAAATTATAAATTAATATTTTTTTTAGGAATGTGCAAGGTACATATAATTGTAGTCATTTTAATAGAGATAGAAGAAAAACAATATCTCCGGCTTTTAAGCGCTTTGTTTCAATAGATTTCCACTAATCGCGTTTCTCACTTTTTACAAAATGTTTCAGTATAGATGAAGAATTATAATTGAATACCACTGATCGCGATCGCGGTTGTTACGAAGGACAATTAGATTAAAAGCAGCGCCTCTCGCGGCGGCTTGAGATCCATTAGTGCCCATTGTGCCACCCCATTTACACCCCCCCCCATCCATCCCCTATTGCTCCATGCCCTCCTCTCCGGAATAGAGCACCCGTCTCGAAGCCAGGTACTTTCTCAATAGTAATATGCTCACTTCATATTTCTACTTCTTTGTCCTTTAACGCTTCTGTCTCTTAACGGAGTTTCCTTCTTTTCGTTCTTCTTCTGCATTTCTTGACGGCAGTAAAAATTGCAGGTAGTGATGCCGTTTGAAAAGATTTTGCCATCTTGCAAAAATTATCACGAAAACTCGACGATAATGCAGTTTAAATAATTTCTATTATTATTAGTAAATCTGTCGTAATAAAAATCAACATTGTAATCATTGATATATTAATTTTTTCTTTGAATCTATCATTACAATTACATGTTTATCAACTAAATATTATTAAAATTTTTTATTTTTTTCATACAATTGTATATGATTGCGCAATAAAATTACGTAATAAAAGGATTAGAATCATATAAAATCCTTCTAAAGTAGTGAAATTTAAAACAACTATTCTAAGGCTGTGACATTCAAGATAAAATATAATAGAAAGATTTTTGATTAATAATAACTATACATAATTTTCTAATTAAAAAGTATATATGACGATTTAAATAATAAAACTTTTTCAAACTTATTTCCAATTTAATGTAATATTTGTAATAAAATTATGTATGCAGACAGCTTTATTTAATAAAGCTACAATTTCACGTATTAATTTGTAGAATTTAATGCGTAATAACTCGATATCTTTCCATTTGATATTTTGTCCATGTAAACATTGCAGCAAACATTATCATGGTTTCTACATAAACTTCATATAAATGACTCGTGCAAAACCACTGACTAATTTGGGTGTAAAGTCGAAATAATATTCCTAAGCACGTATATGATATATTCGCAATAGCTGATGCTTACCGCGATGGTTTTGCGTAGGTGGAGATATAATGCTTAGAATCGCACACAGAAACTTTGTGATTTTTTTCGGCGCTAATAATTCGTCGAGCGTCATTATCCGGAATTAACGTTGCCTCCGCGAAATAATAATCATTCTCATGCGAGTACGCTTGATCTGATATGTAGCAGAATTCATTTGAAATTTGAAATATTAAAGCATATACAAGTGAATTTCCGCTTTTATTATCGTGCCAATGTTTATCTGTTTAACGTTCTGTTAATTCACGATATAATTAATCGATAAGTATACTTCACAGGAAATAATTCCATTCAAATCGTATTGTTACGTCCTTTGATTTCGTCGCCTGCCGTTCTGCCGGTCAGCTGACAATAAATTCGATCGATATCGCGCACAGCTGTGGCAGATCGTTAGGAGGCTGCCAACGAGAAGAAAATAAAAGATCCAAGACGCGATTAACGAGTCGACATCTTAAGTTCAAAGCAGAATTCGACTAATGTCTCGTATTACAAGCTCATATTGATTAGAATTAAAAGGACTAACTTGGGTTTGTAGCGCTACGAATTAAAAAATTCAAGCAATTTTTAACTTCGTTAAAAAAGAGATTTTTAAATTTTAAATCTTTAATTTTGAAAGATTATTGTCTTTTGAATTTGATAATTTTTACATATGAAAAATCACAAACTGGGCAAAATAGGAAATTTTCTTGTTTCTCTATGAGTCTGTTATTATGTGGCTCAAAAAAATTTTTGACTTTCTAGCGTAAGAACTTAAAGTTTTTCCTGCAAAATTGTTTTTTTTCCATGTTCTTAAGATTTTTTTGTTTCCGAGTTATCGTAAACTAAATAATAGGAGCTTTTTGACTTTGATTTCTGATAATTCCGTTAAAAATCATCATACTATGATTTAAAAATAGATTCTTAAAGCTGAAACTTTGCTCTATTAAATGGTAATGTCAAAACTCATACAGCATAGATTTCCAAGTTCTGAAGGAGAGCGTCTTAACAATCTGAGAACGTTCCCAGAAGGATTTCTAGGATAAAATGTGCTATGTGGGAAATAAAAAAAAAATTTTTTTTAATTTTTTAGATAGGATACAAATAAAGTAGCGCTACGAAACTTTCATTCCAACTCAATATAGTTCTAATTTGTTGTCCTACTATGTAATACTATTGTATATTAGCGTTCTATCTTCCCTGAATTTGGTGTTTGTATTCTAAGTGTTAAATTTCTATTTCTTTAATCAACAAATCCAATGTTTTTACTTCCGCCTATAGAAAGAACAGTTTTGCGAGCTTTGAGAGTATTTGACAATTTAGTTAGATACAGTTTTAAAAATAATTTTATTGGACTATCAAAATAATTATATAGGATATTAATATAAATAATTATATAGGATATTAATATAAATAATATATAGGATATTATAATTATATAGGATGTTTAAGCACAATGAGCAATGTTGTACAATAAAAAATTTTGACATTCTAGCAATTTTGAGCGTTCTACATAATTATTTTGATGATCTAAATTATTTTTAGATTTGAATCTAAATTTTTAGATTCAGCAAAACTATTGTTTCCGTGCGGGAATGCCCTTTTCGGGCAACACAGTAGGTATTGTTTTGGAGTACAATGTTTCTATAATCATTGATTTGATAACAATTTTTTGTAAAACTTTGCTTTATAATAAGAACACTATAATTGATAAATGTTACGTTCAACAAATTATATTATTCGTAATAATAATTGACATAAGAAGAAGTACTATTTTTTTATTTATGTATTTATAAAGCATGTCAAGAATTAAACTGTTCGAAATTAACTAATTCGGACCTTCAATGTTAAAATCGTCCTAATTTGTAACGAAGAACGCGAAACTCCCCTACTACAGAAGGGATTCTGTATGAAGGTACGTCCCGCGATTCTTGCTGACGAAAGTTCTGGCAACCACTCTTGTTCACACGTTGTGAAACTGGGTGTATGGTTATGCTTAAAAATTAGTATCGTTATGACGCCGCGCCCGACTCTACGTACACATTAGGTGTACACACTTCATTAAGGCCATTAGAGGGCATCAGACCATCCAGGGTGTACCCAGCAAGGCGACGATCGGCGGTCTCAAAACGATCTCTTTCTAGCCCTCGTCGTCTTTTCAACCCCCCGCATGAGGGGTGATCAACAATAATGGCTTTTACACTGATAGGCTTACGCTCAGAAAAAATCGTAGGCTTCCCGAGCCTGAGGCTGTTGAAAAGTGATATACCTGCAGCTTACCGATTTGGTATTCGTATTCGTATTTTAGTTATTTTACGACGCAGCCATCGCTGAATAACAAAACAACAATTCCAAAATATTGAAACTTCATCGAGATACAAATTATTTAAAACAGCCCAAATAAATTCGTGTAAACGTTAGCTACCATTTATATCACCTATTAACCTAGATTATTAAAAGAATTGAAAATTAATTTGTAAAATATTGCAACAGTTTAAAATAACATCAAGTTATCGCAGTTTTTTATGAACAGAGCAACGCTTTATAAATTGACATCGTAATATTGCACGCGAATTAATTTAGAGAGGAGTTTGAAAGAATGATAGACCGTGTCAGACTGTTGTTTGGCTTAAAATTTAATTTCATTGCACTCTCGCGCTTGATTCCTGCGAAAAGCGCTTTTCATAAAAAAGGAGGGAGAGGGGTGGAACGACAGAGCGCGATCGGATACACTCCGGCTCGTTGAAAAGATCAAAGCGCATGGAATTCTAATGGGTCGTGGAACGAGGCCTTTCACACTCGATCAATTTTCTCGAATGAAGCGGTTTTCGCGGAATAAAAGGTGCATTAAGGCATGCTCGCATGTGACGGATATCGGGAGTCCGCGCCGGAGTGCGATTTTGCGCGGGGTCAAGAGTATCCCCTCCACCTCAGAAGGAGAAAATTCAGCAAGTAAAATAAGCAAGTAGAATAAAAGCTGATATCCCTCAACTCCTTCAGGAATAAGTATTCATCTAATAAAGCGAAATGCAGTATTTCTTACATGAGTTATTGTGCATTATTTGGAAAATTGAACATACTGAGAGAAGAATTATATGATACATCATCAGTTTTTGCACTTTAAGAGCATTTTTATTTTTATTTCTGTAATCAGTGTGTGCTATCAGACTCAAAATGAAAAATATTATCTGAATTATATACATGTATAAAATATTATAAAATATATAAATTATAAATTATATATAATTTATAAATTTACGATATATATATATATATATATATATATATATACATATATACATATATATATACACATATATGTACATATTGTCTAAAATATTTTCTACACTTATAATTTTTGTAACAATTAACAAAAGTTACTATCCGTACTTATGTATATGCAATGCATTGTTAATTGGTATATTAAATCATTTTGTTTTCATTTAGTAATTTGTATTCACATTCGAGCATTGGACGATAAATCTCAGTTTTTTTGTGTAAAATATACATTTCACAAGAATTACATTTGTAAAATAATTTCACCATAAAATTATATTTAAATATATTTTCAATTTTAATTGTTTTTAATGATATCAATATATAAAGATAGATAGATTATATGATAGATTATATTAAAGAGATACTTTTTTGTATTGATACATTTATACAAGGTTGATAACGTTATTCCATAAAAATAACTCATTACCATTCTTTTTTCAAAATTCATTTATCGTTATTCGTTATTGATTTATAAAAATAACTCGTTACCTTTAATGTCACTCAAAATAGCAAGTCGTTACTTTTTCGTTACTTTTTTTCTTGACACTGATAGAATATTATAGCGTTTTTCATTGAGAGGCAGAATTAAGTGTACATAGCTGTTATACACTATTCTAATCTGAATGTAAAAATATGATATCTCAATGAAAGGCCCAAAGTATATTTTATAAATAGCATAATAAAATGTATTAAGGATTTTGCGGTTTAACTCGTTTTTATATTTTTATATTAAATGTACATCTTTACATCACTTTGAGTACCACTGCTTTAAAGTGCACTGAGTGCACATTAGTTCTGCCAATGAAAAACGCTATTATATGCAGATTTTTGAAGTAAATATTCTTTACCGCAAAGTTTGCATATAATAGCGAAAAGGAGTCAGAATTCTATTTTTAGTAGAGAAATAAACCTTACAAACTGATAAATGTAAATATATATTCTGACTTTTCTTCAGAATATTTACAGCAAAAAAAATATATATATACGTATATATAGTATAGTTAGGATTAAAACTTTTACGCGGCTAGAAATAAAGTAATGATAAAAATAACTAGCAAAATCGTACTATTTCCTCAAAAATATAATTGTATTATTACGAAGATGAACGTTATTCAGAAGAAAATATAACGTCTACTAATACGTTACTAATCTCTGTTAGCGAAAAAAAGTAATTTGTAATGGTAACGACAAATAACGCATTACTTGCCAATTCTGCATTTATATATATATGTTTATTCTAAAATGATATCAAGTATTGATATCAGAAACAAGAAAAATTATCCTAAATGTCATCGTAGGCAGACACTTCGCTTTTTTCTGTTTAAGGGAAAATTGATCGTTCCGGTTCACGATCAGCTTTATCTGGACGTATCGGTCGTAAATTAATCGCACAGTTAATTCCGTTCTGTCGATGTACAATCTAATAAAGCGTGAGACACGAAAGGCTGCGACTGCTCTTTGATAAAATGGCCAGCCGGCCCATTTTCATCCTTTACCATACCGCATTACATTAAGCTGATTATCTATCTCGTGCGCTTGTACATATATTTTTTTCATTCAGGGGCATTCTGGAAACTAGACATCTGTGTATATCTTTATAATAATCTAGAAAAAGTCAGAAAGAGAAAGAAAGAGAGAGAGAGAGAGAGAGAGAGAGAGAGAGAGAGAAGAGAAGGAGGAGAAAGATGTCATTAAAAATAATTTATTTTATTAGCTTGGACATTAAGCTATATGTGAAATTTAGATCGATATGTGAATAACTCAAATAAATAGAGAAAGAAAGAGTAGTATATAGTCGAAACTGATTCTTGAAGTCTTTATAATAATATTTATGCAAATTTATATACATTTTCAGGTCTTCAAATTATGATAAATATCATCACATATATCAAATTGATAAAGGCACTTGTCTTTTACGCTAGACGCTCGTTTTAGCAAGAAAATCTAGGTTCTTTGAATCCTGATCGGGGTAATATTTTTCGCAATAAATTCTTTGTATAGTTTATAGTGCTTATTAGCATCATTATTATTAGATTGATTATCAATTATGATATTACTATTCTAGCGTCAGACTGCGTATTCTAGCGTTTGACTGTATTTCAAGACTGAAAATCTGTTCTTTTTCTTAGATAGTTTAAACTATTTCTAAACTAGTACAATAAATTTGAAACGAACTATATCTGTTTTATCCTAACTTATTGCATCAGTGTATGTACACCAATTTAGAATTTTCTAGAAAGACAGATCTTAGCTGTGCTTGATGCTAGTTTAAAAAAATGGAAAATATATATAAATTTATACAGAAAATGTTATTGAGCATTATGAGATCCAGCTCTGATCGCATAAAGTGCTTTCTATTTACTAATATTTAACTAATTATAAATAATATATAATACAAAATAAATAAGAAATAATGCCTATTATACCTGTCAAATCTGGATCTTAAATGCTTTAAATAATTGCAAGTGAATTTACTACATTTGTCTCTTGAATTGCAAACAACAATTTTCTAACAATCATCATATTTTACATTAAAATATATAAAGAAAGATCCTGGTTTTAATTAATTAAGGTTTAATTGAGATTAGAGAGATTAATTAATATTAATATTAATTTTGTAATATTTAAGAAATTGTATTTACATACATATAACATTGCAATTTAAATATAAAAAACGTATTTTACATTATATATTTCTTTTCTACAATCTAGAGTTAATGCGACAAATTTGCGGCTCAAGATTGCCGCATTTGCGTCCACGTAACAAGTTATCCGGTCATTGATTTCATGCCCAAGAACCATCGCGATGCTACAAAAGAGTCTCTCGCCGAAAGACTCGGTTATTATTGAAACCGCTCTCGCAATCCGAAAGAAGGCAAGGAGTTGGTGCCAGCCGCTGTATCCGTTTAGCCCTAAAGTGCTTTCACGGTCGGCGTTCGAGGGTTGGATTTAATGGCCGTTTAAGGGGATTTCGCTGGATAATTAGCGGCGGTACGGGAAAAAAAGGAGAAGTGTCGCCGCTGTGCTGCGCCGTTGCCGTCGCCACCGCTGCGCCGTCGTCGTAGCGCAGCACTGCTATGACGCGGCGGGTATGCTGGCGTACGCACCTCTCGAAAAGCCGCGACACACACAAAGAAGAGAGGGTCGGTTACACGATTACACGGTAGGATATGCGCGGTACACCGACAACCCGACCGCCGATTGGTCGTCTACGAGCGAACCCGGATCGTCCATTGGCTTCGGCCCAGGACTTGATGCGACCGCATCCAGGATACGAGACTAGCCGTACGGAAGCGGCGAGACCCTGCTAGAGATTCTCTCGAGGGCCTTTCTATCGAATGGTCCCCGCCGACCTCCCGCGGCGAATGCAGGCAGATGCGGACACATTACACCACGTATAGAACCGCACCGAATAATAATCTCGTGGCCATGTTTGGCCACAGAAGTATCTTTTATTGTGATTTTTCTCCCTTCAGATCTTCCAAGAAGGGCGGGTATCCCACGATAGAAAGAGGTGTAAGCTTACAAGTTTATGAGGCTGTTTCTAGTTTGTGAGCACACGCTACCGGTCTATCTCTGACACGGCCCCTGTGAACACCGACATATTTGATCCAAAGTGTGAAATGGAAATTAGCTCGGATATATTATGGCAGGTTCTGTAGCAAAATTAATTCAAATTTATTATTGATGTTTTTTTTTATTAGAATCATACACTAAATTCCTTTATCTCTAAAAGGGTAAACATTTAATCAATTATTAGGATTAAAATTTAGCAATAAAATAATAACTGCGAATTATTACTTAAATGAAATTTTATCTAACCGAGTAACAAGTTGATTGGAATTTATATCTCAATTATGTTGGATATTAAAAAAATAATATGTTTGACATTATACCAATTGTAATACACGTATAGACTATCATATTATGTCTGCAACAAACGTAATTTTTAATAATAAATTCTTGCAATTTTTATTTATCATTATTGCCACTCTTCCATGATATTTCTTGGAATTCGTTTAAATAATTCCATTTTGACAGTTTTTAACATAAATCTCTATTGTATCAAATATAGAACGAAGCAAGAGGCATGACGGTATCAGAATGTGTTATTGATTTCATCTTAATCAGATCTCAATATCTCAATTACGTTTTGAGCCGGGCTTTCCCATTTGTTTGCTGTAGAGATTTTAAAGCCAGGGCCTATTGTCTGCACGCCACCCCTGAGCTTCCTGCACAGGCTTAACTTTTCATTCTCCTGTAAATTGCAGGTCCTGTATTACGGGTATAGAGCATGGGTGTAAATCGAATGAAACAATGGAGGCTTCTGTCTACTACGATCCTCGAATCTTGCTTATCCGCCTAACGTGTCATCGAGAGAGGGAATTTAATTTTAACTCGAACTTTAACTCGCGCCGGTCTGTCAGCAACTATTATTTCTCTTACATCTGTTTTTCTACATTTGTCGGAATAGCGATTGGTTCTTGTATATGTTATTCTGCTGAATATTTTTACAAAACTAAATTAAAGGAAATATAGAAAGCAATGATACAACGATAATTATATTAATTAATTAAAAATACTTATTCGTTTATATATTTGTCCCCATCTGTCCATTCATATATATGTATTTGCCTTATGATATATAATAAATAATATACAACTAATTTATTTGTGTCTTTCAGTAAATTAATTTACTGAAACAAATAGTTAAAATAATTATTTATGCGTTTATACTTTGAAGATTTAATTGCAGAGATAATTTACAATTGGGTTGAAGATATTTTAAATGAATAAAATTTACAAAATTCAAAATAGAGATTAATTCAAGAATTAATGTATTAGCACATAAATATTTAAAACATAATTTATATCATAATTTATATAAATATAATACATATATCAAAATATCTCAGACTTTACGTAGCACTGTTAATAGCAGATTCTTGAGATTATTTTGGAATGAAAATCCTAATATCAAATATTAAGGCTAACAATAGTTAAAGATTTTGATGAAATTGTCTAAAATTCTCTCTCTCAGGAATGGCACATTATACAATAGTAAAGATGTTTAGAAGAATAAAAGAATAGAATTGATGCTTAAAAACATCTGTATATAAATATATAATATATATAATAAAATTAGTACATTAAATTTTTAAAATATTATATATTTTGTATATTTGTGCTTTAATAATAGATTAATTTTTAAATTAATCATTAAATAAATTACTATTTCGAATCTTATAAATTCTGTCTAAAATATTCCTATAATTATGTAATTGTAAGTGATTTCTGTAGTTAGGTACTTCAAAGTATAGTCACATCACGCAACACCCGTCAGAAAACACCCAGCGAGAATTGGTCGGATCGCTCCGAGCCGCAGTTTGCGGTCTCGCGGATGGATTAACGAGCTAGTATTGTTATTTAATTGAATTCTCGAATCGGTTCACGGCATCGGACTAATATCACCGCTCCGCGAACTAATAATACATTATGATAAACTGTCGTCAGATTGGGCTGGACCGGCGAAAGACGAGCGCACGTGGCGACACGTGACTCTGCGGACCGTCGCTTTTCGTCGGCCTCCTCCTTTTATTTAATTAGCGCGACTTTATGAAGCGCCTCGCATATTAGCCGACGCTCCGTTTCCTGCCAATTTGACGCGCGCGCGCGAACGAATGAAACCTATCGCCCTGATTCACGAGCTCGGGGGAAGCGATTCGTCCCCGTGGAAACGGTTCATTAGAGGAATCGATTTATTCACGCATCGTGAATAATTACAAAAAAATATTCTTCTTTAATCCGCGAAACACAATTCTCTATCACGCACTGACTAAAAACAAACAGACAAACAGCAATTATTCTGATGTAGCTAAGTGAAAAATGTAATCGTCTATGCATGTAGCTTTATGCAGCTTTATATGCAATATACCTTTTCAGAAAGAATTTCTAATAACAAGAAAAAAAATCTTGACATATTTAATGTTATCGCAATCTTATACAGCATAAAAATAAAACGTTAAGATCGATAATTTCTCTTATCACAAATAAAGTAAGATTGACTTGAGACAAGAGTAACAAATTTACAGCAATGGAAAGTAACTCGTTATTTGTAACGTTAATTTCGTTACTTATTTTCCATCTAACTATAACTTAACTTAGTTACATCTTTTAAATAACTAGTAACTAATTTTATAATTACCTTATATATTTCAAACTTACTTGTCAATTTAGTGTGTGGTAATGTCCACTTGGCGTTTACAAATGCTTCGAAACATTTGATTGATTACGATCAGAAGAAAGAAATTTAACTAAATCTCAATGAACTCTTCAGCATTGGTAGTCCTGTAGTAACGCCACAGAGAGAGAATTTACACGATGATACAATCGAAAATCACATAAATTTTGTTAAAAATTAATAAGAATTTTTATCAATACTTTGGATTATTGCTGGAATTTATTTGCAACTTTTATCCGAATATAAAATGAAAAATTCTTTTTATAAAAATAACATTGTATATGTGTGCTATTTCATAATCATATTCATATGTGTTTATTGCTTCATATTTCATATTTCTTATTTTTTTTAAATAAAATTATATAACATGTAAACGAAAATCAGTCTTTTTCTTTAATTATCATAAACTACGTCATTCAGATCCTGTTTATCGTTCTTCTTTAGGTATAACAAGAATAAAACGATATACGGAGGCAGTTGAATAACGGTACATTTCTGAACGCAGTTCTAATGGTACCGATGTTACTCGTGACGTTCTATTGAAAATTCTGATGAAAAAAAACTTAAAAGTAATTAAAAGTTATATTTTCAGTAACTGTAACGAATTATTTTTTAGAATCAATAATGTATAATGGTAATTAGTTACTTTTTGAGAGAAAAAAACTGTAATTGTAATTAATTACTTTTACAAAGTAACCTTTCCATCCCTGCAAATTTGTAAATAACATATAAATTTATGTTTACATATTCTTATGTTAAGAATAAATCTTTTTTTGATATTACAATGCATAAAGCTAGTCATACTATATTTAGCACAATGTCACAATATATTTAGCACAAAATGACATCAATTTATTCTAGATTTCAGAATTTTCTATTTAAGAGTGCAATATTTCTATATTAATAATAAATATGATTATCCCAATAGTGACGAATTAAGCATTTTGCTCCTAGGTACCAACATCTAGTCTTCCTCATATGGCTTTATTAATTTATAAATTTGATAAAAGGGAAAATGGATGAAAAAAAAGTTTATATACCCGCATTAGCTGGTGAAAATATTTAATAATCCTTAATAAATAATATAAATATAATACATTTTTAACTGTATATTTAAGATATCGTTTCTGATAAAATATGCTTGGTGTAACTCATGCAAAAACGTTAAATTAACAAATTAAAAATTTATCTCAACTGTGTGAAAATTGTATGTATTCTTAAATTTGCCGCCTTAGGCAAGTGCCTTGATATCCGTCACTGTATCTTTGTATCCTGTCATATTTTATGATAGATCAGCGAGTAATAGGATTGGATTTGTGCAGATTTTTCGGATTGTCAAAAGATATTGTATTATTTGATTTTAAAATCAATGTTTAACATAACAATTGCAATTACTATTTTTATTTTAATTGCAATTATGTTTCAATATCTCCGACGTAGTCTTCCTGATTTACCATTGCGCGATTGTAAGTATCATGTTTGCTATTTCAGTAATCAAAAGGTACCGCGATGTTTGCAATCACGATAACCCGGAGGGATGAGAGAGAGGAGGGTGGCGTATGAAATCTGTCCGTTGAGAGCATCGCTGCGAGATTTTTCATCCCGACTTGCCGAAACGAAAACGAGCGGGCCGATGGGGCTGACACTAGCGCGAGTACGCGCGCTTTTTACGCGTTCTCGTGTCACTTTGCGCTTACCCGCGGAAAAAGTGAGCGGCGAGGAGCGGGCCGTACGTTTACATGGCCGTGCATGACTCGTGTGTGCACGGGGGCATCCTCGCGCGCCCATTTCCATCATCCACCCTGATCCACCCTGATTCATCCGTCCGTGGAGCCGCGGCGACATGCGACAGCAGCACGGGGCGTACTGGGCGCACATCAGCGCACATATGCGCGAGCGCGAGCGCGAGCGCGCGCGGGCGAGCCGCGACCGCGGCGGCAAGTTCCATTCACGCATACACTCGCTCGCAAACAGATTCCCGGCTTGAGTCGAATATATTGAAATAATCTGGGCAAATACGACAAGTTCGGTTATGAAATTTGCCGAAGGGCTTGCGAGCTCTCGGCTCTCCTGTCTCCGCCTCTCCGTCCCGATCTCTCCCTCTCCCCCTCTGCTCGTCCCTTTCCCACCACACTTCGCGTCCCATTCCTCTTCTTCCGCCCGCTCAAATCCCACGTTGCTCCTTTACCTCTTCGTCCTGGCTCTCTCCTCGTCCTCCTCTCGTCCTCCACTTGCACCCTCACCATCTAGCATCGCGAATCTCCCCGAGTGATATTTGCTCAAAATCGGTTCAATAGCAACTTGGGTATTCGCCTGTTCCTCTTATACGTTTCGGCTACCCCTGTCGTATAATATATACACGCGAGCTGTATGTAGTTGTAGATAGTGTATCTATATGGTGATATGTATGTATGCTCGTTTGTATATGCATGCATGCGGGCATGCGTGCGTGCGTGCGTGCGTGCGTGCGTGCGTGCGTGCGTGCGTGCGCGTGTGTGTGTGTGTGTGTGTGTGTGTGTGTGTGTGTGTGTGTGTGTGTGTGTGTGTGTGTGT
>Ga0157364_1004737_pt1 | contig 13668 bp, 9 predicted proteins | sample AttsexASBM2_FD_111476 | JGI IMG/M metagenome (GOLD analysis project Ga0157364, IMG submission 111476) | Fungus gardens microbial communities from leaf cutter ant in Ribeirão Preto, State of São Paulo, Brazil - Atta sexdens ASBM2 | ecosystem: Host-associated > Fungi > Mycelium > Unclassified ... | reverse complement strand
TGGAGGCTGTCCTTTGTTCTAAGAAAAGGACAGATGACTATCTATGGGTAATTAATGAAGTCCATGTGCAAACATTGAGGCCTTCATATCTCCACTAATATTAATTGCCTTGAGGTCATTCTAAGCTCATTCTGAGTGTTATGAAGAAGGCTTCTGCTGAGCCTAGAACTGAAGCATTGATCATGGTGGTTTCCAAGATATTAGCAATTTAATAAATAGTAACATGGTGGTTACCAGTTGATCTGCTTAATATCTCGGCCATTATTGATTGCCTCAAGGTGTGACTGGCATCAAAAGGTCTTTTCAAGGGCTTTCTATAGTTTTTGAGACCATGAGAATCATCAAAGAATTGATGGAGATATGGCCGAATGAAGTTTGTAACATTGTGGATCAAAATATCTGATGAAGGTTTTTGATCTTCTCAATTGAATTTCACTGCCATGATGAAGCTTGGTTGCAGTTGAAAGGGATGAGCTATTCTTGTTGGGAAATCAAGCCGATGTTGTGATCTGGTGGAAGTTTCGGGAAGTTTCTGGAATTCTTATTTAGTATATAAGGTTGATATTTGTTGTATCTAATCATTGGTTTGTAATGGAATACGCCTTATTGTTGTGTGTGTATACTTTATTTCCAGCTCACATATTACATAATATGGACATTATCATTGGGTTGATTCTTTGTACACCTCAGTCTTGTTTTGCGACTCTGAGATGAGAATACTTTATATTCTTGGACAACTATTCTTTACTCAGCATACCTACAGTATTTATTATCACTCTAGGTCCTTGTCACTCATTATAATACTAATTCCAATGTAGAGATCAGGTGCTTGCCAACATCACAAACTCCCTCGACGAGCACCCTCCTCCACTACTCCTCTGACAATAATACCCCCTCTATTGTCTTCATCTCCATTTTATTCTTTGATCAAACTTATTTCTTTTGTTATTTGATTTGACTCTTTTGTTTATTGTTTGTCAGATGTTTTATTGTACTACTAGTAGCGGCCTGACTATGGTAGCTAGAGAGTATTTAATAAGTCTTCTGTAACAGAAATCATGCAGCAAAATACAGGAGCAGTTTACCACCTTATCTCTTTCAACTTTGCAATAGGTCAGTAGCCAATGAGGGACGGACGCCGTCGTGCTCGCAAACAACCTATCCTCGATATAGTATAAATCTCATATCTTCACCAAGTCAAACCAACATGCGCATGGTTTTCTGCGACAATTCTCGCATCTCGATTCTCACTATGGGTGATTAAAACTTATCATGATTGAAGTGACTTACATTCTTCAGCCCTTGCCATCCATCAAATCAGATTAGAAGAGAGGTTCGACGAAGTCTCAAGTTGCAGAAAATGCTATTCAGAATTTCAACTCGAATAAGTGGACCCTTAACGGTGTGATGTTGATTACTATTGTCTGTGAGAAGCAAGATGTCTGATTGATCACAGCTTTGAAGCCTCTACTTTCAACCAAGTTTTCAGCACCTAAACCATGGACGATCTCGAACTCAACGAGGAGATGCCTTTGATAGTATCAAAGATGATGGCGACGGCTTTTGGCCTTTTCAACGCCATGACATTGTTTCCGCCATCTTTTTACTGCGGCTCAATATGCTCTTTATCAACAAGCACTAGATTCAGCCGATATCGCAGCCCGCGACTCATGAGCTCGTCTATCCAGATGAAGAGATAATGAACCCGACTGGAAGAATGAGATATGCTAACTACAGCCTCCCATCGGGACCACTTTTGTTCTAACACACCAAGATAACAATTGATCATCCAGCGTCGTCGTTGGTCACTAATTTATTTCTCAGTGACAAGAATATGTACGAATTTCCCCAAATAACAAAGCATCCTCTCAAGGGTAGTTGTGATTGGATGGTACGATGATGTCTCTTCTGTCTCCATGATTGTTATGAATTCTATACATCTACCAAGCCCCAATGCTCCAGAAGACATCACATTTCGATTTCAAGTCTCTAATGAGTCTCCATCAGCAACAAAAATGTGCATATATTCATGTACACTAGCTAGTGATGGCTCTGTTTCATGTTATCTCTTTCTGGCAGGGCTTTTGGGAGAAATTGAAACATGAGATATGTTTCAACCAGTGACTTCAATCAGATATGCCAAGCCACTGTGAAAGTGACAAGGTGATTTCATCTTATGGTAATTACTGATCTTGTGTAGAGAATACTGATATTGCTTTAAAATATTGACATGGGATTTGGTCGATGATGAAGGAAGACATTTATAGAGCAGCAAGAAGAAAAGTTTCCGAGGCAGATACAAGGCGTCACAAAAGATACATGGGACAAAAGTTAGAAAGGCATATTTTTAAAACTCGTGAGCTATGTTCCCAACACAAGTTCTAGAGTAAACGAGTTCAGATACCAATATAAAGAATACAATGTACCCATCCATGATCTTAGTATACCGCCCCAAAACGAAAATAGACAAGTGACAATCTACTTAGCATCCTGTTCCACCATCCCTCTACGATTCCGCACGGTACCAATAAGTTCTCATTTGATCTCCCAGCCGTAATTGCAGACAAGGAGCTCCAAAATAACCTGCGTTAAGCTCATTCGAGAATGATCGTTTCAGAAAAGCCATGATCTCTTGAGGTACTTGTATAGAATGTGACGATATTTCAGCAATTGTCAATCAGGGCAATGAGATGATAGGAAAGAGATGCCACATGCAACAGAATGAAGAGTCTTGGCAGCAGATACGTCGTCTTGTTCGAATTTATGACACGACTGCAGAGGTGATATTAGATGAAATGCAACTGCCTCACCGTGTGCACTTGGAATACGTAGCATATGGTGGAGACTCCCCTCATTCTCCAGTGGCAAGGTTTTGACCACTTGAAACGCATACATTACCAAGCATCTCTCTATTCTTGGATCATCCATTTGATGCCAAGAACGTCATCAACAAACTTGTGAGGCATGAACCGCAGAGGCACGTCCTATCTTGAAAATGGAACTCGGAACACAATTGACAAATCCCGTGTAGTCATCGATAGTTTATCAATGAAAAGACAACGGCTGTAAACAACAGACAGACAATGAGCTAAATGATAGAAATAGGCCAACAATCTTATGTCTATAGCTGCACATTCTTCTGCTAGCTGGCTTTCTACTAGAGGCATGAGTGCACACCACCAAACCTTGATTGACTTGATAGCACGAGTTAAGTATGTAAGGATCAGAGTGGTGGTGAGTAGTATCACTATATATTGATGCTGCGGTTGATCAGACTCTTGATTCTTAGAGACAATAGTAATGAGCATTACATCACTCAATATCCACTGATTGAATAACATTTTCTGTACATTGGCACTCCACTGAACATGTCTATTACCGATGTGTAGCCTGGAGGATAATGTCAGCCACAGCTGAATTCTTTCAATTATCGTAATTTTACACTACCATTGTGAAAGTTGATATGCGAGAGCAACTCATCATCTTTAACTGGGATCAAGACTGTACTGAGGAGATCAAAAGTTTGACCTTCATCAGACTCTTTCGCCTACGCACAACAGAAGCTCAATGATTGATTTGCTTGATTCCACCAGTTTATAGATAATTGAATGCTCAGGCGACTCGCAGTAGCAGTAAAGTAGCTGAACTGTCGACGGCTCTGATTCCGGTCACAGCGCTGTTCCACTTTTGTCTAGGATTCCGGATTTGTCTGAGGTGGGGGGGGGAAATTGACGTGGGATGGCGTACCAGTGGTGGTAAGCCAAGGGTAGCGTAAAGCCTCCTAGAAAGTAAGGCAATGCAGTGAATCGAGGGTGGCAACACGTCGAATGAAGAGTTGGACTTGATCGGAAACGGGTTCAATTTTGGGGCCGACATTCTGCCGAGAGAGGGCAGTGGGGTTGTCAACACGAAAATGGGGGATAGCCGCAAAGGAGGGCATAGTTGATGATGGCTATGCAGAGAGAGAGCAATGAGTTTGTGTTTCGTTTGTGTATGCATGTGAAAGCAATCATACCCATGATACAGATGTCGACGGGGTTGTGTTTTTGATGACTTCGGGGATGACGTAGCCAAAAGAGCCGGCAAGAGAGCTGAGTTTCCCGTTGGGAGAATGCAGGAGGTTTTCCTGTGAAAAGATGAAAAAAGGAAGGTCAAGGGTGGGAAATGGATGGGGACCTGCATGTCAAAGTCGACGACGACGACGTTGTTGAAACGGTAGAGGATGTTCTCTTTTCTGTCAAGTAGGTGAAGGGCAGAAGGGTGAGAAGGAGGAAGGCAAGTGTACTTGAAACCTCAATGATGATGCCATGGTAGTTGAGGGCATTAAGGGCGGAGCAGATGACAGTGATGGCATCATGCTTGGTAAGCTTGCCCTTTGATGCGGTCAAAGAGCTCTCCGCCTGTGGCGAGCTTAAAGAAGTATTTTCGAGGCCCTCATAAAACTTGACCTGAGAGAGGTGAGCTAGGAAATGAGGAGAGAACATGGACAGAGACAGACGATGTTGGGGCCGGTGAAGAGGCCTATTTCTGTCCAGACACTGGCTTCATGGGACAGCGCTCAAATAGATTGGGATATGAGGCCCAGAGAAGTGGTAAAGTAGAAATCATCGATCATATCGTGATGGCTGTGTTATTCAAATTGAATATATGAGCGTGGGCAGACAAACCTGAAAAATGTAGTTATCGAGATGTAAGAAAAGCTGTGAGTTATCAGACATCATGCTTCTCAAAGACAACAGTGATGAAAATTACACCTCACAAGTATCCATTGACTGACATAGAACCAATATTAGGAATAGCATTTTCTGAAGCTTGACGCTTTTCAGGACCTGCCTGTTACCAGCCGTCAATTGAATGGCAGTGCCTGGAGAATACTGCGAGCTACAGCCAAGTTCCTCCAACTATCGTAGGTTTCCCCTACCAATTGTGAAATTTGAGATGCTGAAATGGCTCATCAGTTTCGATTGAGATCAACTTTCATCATAGCTGTAATGTACTGATCCATGAAATCGGACTGAGGATATCAAATGTTTGAACTTGATCAGATTTTTGGCATATGCGCAACTGAATAGAATAACACGAGTTGATATATAATAAAACTGTTTTCACGGAGTTTCGTACGAAATACCTCCCTCCTGTACACTCCACTCAAATGGTTGATCAGTACGGACTAACAACAGAAGATTATGTCAACGACATAAGGAGGCTGTCAAATACACGCTACACTCAAGGTACTCCGTTCTTTATTGTACTGTTCTTGAAACAACGGCTGAAGCCTTTCCAAGTCATTGTTGCTACCTTGATGGCATATGATTTAATATATCACATTCCTCAGCAGGTGAGATTTTCCATTTGTAAAGGATGACGCTACATATATATTATCTCCTAGGTTCAGTATCTCCACAGGCATGATCCCCGTTCGATAGCCAACTACTGTCACTGACATATGAAAACTCAGGAGGAAGTGGTCAAAACAACATGTCATCTATTTCTCCATCCTGATAAGTAACTGGGTAGGAATCATGTAAGTGCGACTCCCTCACTTCATTGAATGAGACAGCTGATTCGAAATTTCAGAATGCGTTCATATAGTACGAGGAAATTATCTGACAAAATTAATTGCATATTGATAACAACTTCACCAGCTGACAATAAAACCTGGGCATCAAGATCAGTAAGACATTACTTTTGATTTTGTTTTGATATCTTTATTTACTGGGATGTCTTAGTGGTATAGGTCAAAATTATTTACTGCTTGGTCTGACCTATCCATTTATTAGGTGTATATCTGGTTTTTCACTAGCTATGGAGTGAGTTCATCCTGAATTTTCAGGGCTAGAGTAGCTGATGTCAATAGATTAATCATGTTATTGAATTCATTGGTAGTGAAGAGTCTGCTGGTCCTGCGCCTTCGAGCGATTTGGAATAAGGATTTCATTGGTGAGAGTGAGGAATATGTGATAATGGACTCGTTATACTGATTTTTGTTTGAATTCTAGTCACACTAATTCTGTATTTCTTGACAACAGGTATGTTTTGTACAATTTGATATCTTATCGATAGGGACGACTGATTGTCGAGTTTAGTTGAGGTCCTGGTAGGCTTTAAAGACAGTAGAATACTTGATCCACCAACTTATCGTAATTTCAGACTGCAATATCTGCGATGATAATCGAAGTATATGTCGAATCAGTTTCTGGAGTACTACTTCCTCTTCATGGTTGCCAGCTGGCTTCAATGCATCTTTCTGACATATACAATAATGTTGGTAGTACCTTTGAGTATGTGTTCAAACATATTTTGCTTTGCTGACTTGCATATCTACTCACACAAAAAAGCATTATCAGGGCAACAACAACTGCAATCGAAGTCCTCTTGACCTTTATCAGATTTACCATGACATACAAAACACAGAGAGTTTTTGGTGATGGGATACGCAGTTTTATCTCTCACATGCGAACCTCCCTTCGTTTATTGTATGTGTTTTACCGCGATGGAACCTTGTTATTCATACCGTGAGTCCAAAACTATATATTATTGAACTAACTGATGGCCTATATTTTCAGTCTCTTGAGTAAGCCTAGACTATAAAATTACTAAGCCAGAGCTCATTCTATGCAAAGTCTTCTCATGCTTGGAAGCCACTTGCTTCTTAAGTTCATCTGATCTTATTTTGGCTATCTTAGCCTAGTATGTTGTTATTGTCCCTGGTTTTCCCCTTACTAACCCTAATTACTAGCTCTTCACGCTTCATTTATCCATTTATTGTAAGTTAAAATCATTCTTCCTTATATATATATTATCACTGCTGATTCATGTGTTGCCCAGGTGTCGCGGTTGATACTCAATTTGCTCGAAGCAAATTGTCTTTTGGACGAAAGTATAGATTCAGGCATGATGGAAACCCTCAGGTTCCGTCATTCAGACTCGAATTGGGACACTGAAGCAGATATTCCGTGTGGTGATAGAGGAGCTAGCTCCTTGGATGAAGAAATATATGAAGAGGCAAGATGATGGATAGAACATCCCGTATCCTTCATCCCGGTAGATGGTGCTGAGTGTAGATGGCATAATAGCCATTTTTCTGTTCATCTCCACCTCATAACTAGTGAATCAAGATGGATTGAGCGAGACAGTTGATACCAACGAAACGGAGAGATCACGTGAGGTGCACAACAGAATCCTGGATGAAAATGACTTGAGAAATCTACTCGAGTCGACAGTAAAATGAGATAATGCACCATTTAATTTGACGTAGTTGAGAATAAAGCAAGTCATACATGTTAGTCTTTGTGGAGCAGCAGTCATGAGTACAAAAGTCATTGAGAGTCGAACGAGACATGAATTTAATTGAGGAAATCCTGATAAAAAATGTCAACCAATTTTAACCACAACATGTTCCACAGATGACGTACCTTGTATATGGATTGGCTATCTAAAAGAGAAATTTCACGGGAGACATGATGATATTTATTCTTCTTGGATTTGAAACGAGATATCACCTCTACAGATACTGTGGGAGTGAAAGGGGATTAGAACGTGTAACAACGTCCAAGAGGTAAGATTTGTGAGTACAACAGCGTCCATCTGTTGTTGGCTTTACTGACCCGAGATTATGGCAAGTAAAATTCAAGACAAAGTACTGAGATAAAAGAAAAGGGGGGGGGTTTTCTAATAAAATTTTTCACTGCCCCTCTCTCCGAAGTAAGGGGGCTCTATATACAAAATAGCTACTTAGACTATCCTTAACCGAAGAGAGTATTGGGGAGGTCCTCATCGCATAGGTACTCCTACCAGCTAGACTAGTCCATATTTAGTAACGTGAATTTAGAGAGGTAAATGAGTTATGCGAATTTAGTTGAGGAGGACGCTTTCTTGGTGTTAATGAGCGTCCGATCTCTACAGGAGTGCCTATGGCTTCGTTTGTTACGCAGATGTTTGGAAGACAAAGTAAATTAAATTAGTATCAATAGCTGAGCTGACCGCTTACACTGATAATACTATGCTTTTATTGTTTGGCATGGAGAGCAAGACCAAGATCAACTGCGCTGAATATTACTTGTATATCAGGGAGCGAGATACCAGAGTTCTCTTTCATGATGAGGACACCGAGAAAGCCTCTCTTGCTTGTCTTCGCACGTGCTCTCTCCAGACTGTATCTCAAATACAAATACGAATGGGCTGAAAACATGACAGCATACATACTATGATGAGGAGAGGTAGTGCCTGTCAGTTACGCTTGATCAAGTGTTTGACTTTTTTTAGTACCCATGTTCAATAGATTTTCTATGCCCTGTAGTCCTCCTTTATGCTTTGGACCTCATATGCTTCCATTCATCCTGCATTTTTGAAATCACACCATTGAGTAGTTATCTAGTTTCATTGTGTGCAATTCTGAAAAGATAGCCAGTCCATGCTTGTCATAGAGAGACAATGACACATGGCAAGACTGGTGTGGTTGACTGGATATCTCAGTTCTCGAGAACAATGGTGATTAAAATGACGTGGCACATCATTTATTGGTGGATATAGAACCAACGTTCCTGAGTAGAGATATCATTCTGCCATTCTCATCTCCAAAGATTGGTGACTGTAGGTCTAGTTGTCATTCTATCATGATGAAAGTTGCAAAATTTCTGTCGCTTGACTCCTGATATCAAAGAAGGAGGCGTTGGGAGTATGGGAGCATGTATGTAAGAGTGACAGCGTAAAATCATCACATATGAACAATCCGCTCTTCTATATAAGAAATCAAATCTTCATATGCCACACTTCCAAACCCGATAGAATCACGCCTTCCTTCAAATGTAGCTACTCCTCTCTAATTGCACATAAACACTAATTTTGTTGCCAAATGCGGCTCCGTTTTCCATATTCTTCATCTTTTTCCAGAAAAATACTATCCAGGTATTAAACATGAACAGAGCGAAGTACGTTTGATATAAATCTGCTCTTCATATGAGAGAATCAGTGGCTTTAAGCGGCGATTGAAACATGTTTGAGGATTAATGAGAAGTCAAGAGAGATTGGAACAATCAATTATGAGTTGACAAACAAATCCAAGCCCTCATGGTTGAACTGTACCTCCATGTGGTTAGCATGACCCAGGTATTATCCACAAATTATGATAGCCATCCTATGATAATCGATACATTGTCACATATCGTTGTCGATATCAAGATACAAAAGATTACTGTACACAATGCCGCATGAACATTGGTAAAGAAAGGTGACATGAGTGATAGAGGCAGCACCTGCGATAGAACGAACACTCGTCAAAATTGGTTGTGGCAAGTCGAGAGGCATCTAGCATGTGAAAGAAATATGATGTTCTAGTGTGACTACCAATGAAAATCCCCTATGCAACAATGCACTACTCATCGCGCGCGGTTGGCAGGGTTTGCCTGTGCTCAGGAAAAACAGAGCACATGTGCTGCAAATCGAAACTTCGTCACCCCCTTTGGAAAATATTTTTTTCGAGTAATTTGCTGGAAGAATAGAGCAGTGTGATTGATCACTGGTTTAGAACCATCCTTCAAGCTTCTATTTGGCATCGTGAACTATTTTACTCATTACAACTCAACATGCTATATCTACTGCTTCATCCATTATACACGCAAATTAGACTGGGACATGGATGAGTTGATTTGAAGAGAAACTTCTTCTATTCTGCCCCGGCAACAATATTTTGATGGTATTATCGCTCCATTATCGATAATATCAAAGCCGATGGGAAAGGACTTAACAAATTTGAAGTAGGTACCAGAAAGTTTTTGCTACGATAGATATTATTAATCAATGAGAGATATTCCTGGATGATTGTATTGAAAGGAAGTAATCTCGAGTGTCATGAAGATGATACGATATGCTATCCTCCTGAATTTGAGAGCATTATCGAAGAGAGATAATTTCAGAAATAGATTGGCTTCCAATTCACTTCCTTGAGATATTCAAACATCCTATCTAATATTGAGGGAAGGTTTTCAAGTTCGGTAGGGAAAGTGTCTCAGAAGGTTGATTTCAGCTTGAGAGTAAAAGAGTGCGGAGGAGAAAAAAAAAACTAACTATATTTTTTTTGTCGTGCCATTTCTACTAGTTTATGTGATTTTCCTCTTTGCGCTTAAAATATAAAAAATATATAACTAATAATTGAGTAAAACGAGAAATAAGAAGAGAGATAAACCACGAAACGCACCCCCTCTGCCGACTTCCCCTCCTTTCCTCAATCAAATGTGAAATGGAAAGTTATGATGTGCTGCCAAAAGATAACAGACCAAACTAAATCCGATTCTTTCTCTGCCTCAACCACTTCCAAGAGGTATATAACTGAGCTCTCAATAAATATAATAAGAAATAGACATGTAACTGGCTAGGCAAATAAGACACTGATCAAGGGCCTAAATCAAAGAACGATCAATGGCCAGCATTGATTGAGACACCAATCAATTGATCCAGGAACGGAGAAATAATCCAGGAACTCCAAAGTGTGAACAATGTTGGCATACTAGTAAGACAGCAGTGAACTTGAATTCGATGTCTTTCACATTTTTTCTATCAACGACAAGGGCACCCGAGCCTGGGACACAACCAAGCATGATGGATAGTATACATTGTGTTCCTACATTGCACATGCATCACATGGTGATTGCAGCATGGCTTTCAGTCCATTCCTACGTCTATTTTGGAGGATGCCTGGCCTTGTCATCATTGATTGTTCCTCCATTAGGCCACTGGTCAATTTGCATTCTCACGATTAATTCTTGGCTTCTCGATCACTGTTCTAAGCTCCTAGTTACATATGTGTTTCTTATTATATCTATTGATGTTCCTCAAGTGCGTACCTCGACAATTCCAATGTTGCAAGAGTGAACTCCAAGCTCACTGCCACTGATCACGGAATGATCTTTGTTCTGTTCCTGTTGTTCGATCGTTGTAAATACTTTGTTTGCTACGGCTTGGATATTGTGACCTTGTTTGAATTCTCTCTAGCGTAGAGATCGGACGCTCATTACTACCAAGAAAGCGTCCTCCTCAACCAATTCTCACAACTCATTTACTTCTCTAAATTCAGATTACTAAATATGGACCAGTCTAACTGGTAGGGGTACCTATGCAACGAGGACCTTCCCAGTACTTTAGGATGACTGGCTAGGTCCCCAGTCCTCTCTTCTGTTAAGGATAGTCTAGGCAACTATTTCGTATAAAGATCCCCTTACATTAGGGAGGAGGGCAGTGAAAATTTTTATCAGAAACCCCCCCTTTTTTTTTCAATCTCAGTACTTCGTCTTGAATTCTATTTGTCACATTTTGGGTCAGTAACTCGACAACAGACGGACGCTATTGTACTCGCAAATATTACCTCCTGACTGATTTACGCTATTCAACCACTTCACTAGCCTCTTATGGATCGACGGATCAAAGTTCCATATTTTGCCTTGGTGGCATTCACTGTAGGATGGAGACAAATAATATATATATTTTTCTGGTCATGTTCTCATGGTCGTAAATGCTCTGTCCTCTTTCCTTGGATACAAAGGGAATTCTTGTCGCAGGAGATAGCGGCAATGGGGCTCGTGCCTAAAGAGTAGTATGATAGATGACAAGCAGCAAAACATGCAGTGATCTTACATCTGCAAATTGCTGCCGGGATCATCCATTCATTCTTGCTTGTCCATCCTTCACATTTTGTCCTGATTCATTTCGACGCTTGGTTCCTCGATCATTTCCATCATTGTGGGCTTATTTCCCGGCCATCATCCAGTTGATGCTCATTGTTTGTCGATTATTTACGGTTATTGTTTCTCATCTATAAGCTATCGATGGCACTCGTAGGTTTCAACTGACGTTATGTGTTGCACTTGCTCAGATGAAAATGGTGCTGACAGATTAATTCTCACTTGGTTGGCTTGGTAAATATAATCTACTCCCATGCAACATCTCTACTCTTGCAGGAGGTACATGTATAAATTTTTATGCGCGCACATGGGCATCTCGTTTCATGAACTGTTTAACTGTGCCTCACAAATGCTATGAGGTGAGAAGATATATACAATCTTGGTAATGTGGAGACTTGATCTCTTTCACTAGCCCTCTGACCGATTTTCCTCTTACCGTGAGACGTGAGGTGCATAAAAGTGCTGCACATAAGCGCATCAAACGCGCTACCTTGCAAGCATCAACGTGAGTTCTCATCCTGAACAAGAGATGACCACGACACCAACTACAAGTCCGACCAGCCTCAAGAAGCTCTGGCACCTCCCCAAGAGTCCACTGATCCCGGTCCATCTGTAACCACTTGGCCGCCAACTCTGACTGTGACTCCAACTCCAGCTTCGTATCCTCTGCCCGGTTTACGGTTACCTGCAGCCACTACCCTCACATACAGCCATATATGCACCCCAACCTGTTTGTCCTTCCGGTTAGTCAATACCACCTCATCCAAGTACATATATCTACCTAGGATATTCACCACTTGCCACAATATCCCAGACGCTGTCGGCTGAAAGTGTTTCGTTGCCATTGAGGCCTTCATCCACTGTTCCATCTATGTCTCCCCCTGATCCTTTTCAGGTACAAACTTCGCCATCTCAAACTCGCCAGTACTTTCGCAATCACAATCACAATCACAAATCAGACATTCTTCATCCTGTTGCATGTGGCATGTCTTTCCTGTCATCTCATTTCCCTCATTGACCATTACTGCGATCGTGTAACATTCTATGCGACTATTTCAAGAAATGATGACTTGTCTGACGCGATCATTCCCCTTAACGCAGGTTATTCTGGAGCTCCAGTCTGCAATCATGGATGAGACGTGAACTTGTTGGTACCGTGCGGAATCTTAGAGGGATAGTGGAATAGGATGTGTAAAGACAAGTAGATTGTCACTTTTCTTATTTCGTTTTTGGGCGATATACTCAGATCATCGTGAATGGGTATATTTTTCTTAAGAGATATAGGCAGGGGAAGGAATGTGCGCGTATGAACCTCAACAATCAACAGGACAACGCCTGAAGTCCGAACAAAGTGAGTCATTTATTAACAAATAAAAAGTAATTAATACACACCTGAAGTCCGAACGAAGTGAGTCAGACTTCAACTGAAGGTGTGTTTACATTTTAAGGACTAACAAAAATTTTGCTGACAAAGAAGAAATTTTCGTGATAGGAATGGAGTGATACTGGCAACTGAAAACTCTCCCAAAACTGGTCTCAAATTGCAATCTTCAACACTCCCACTCAACGAGAGACCTTGACGACTCCAAGAGCTTCACGAAATTTTTCGAATGCCTCACAAGGGAGGGCTTTGGTGAGAATGTCAGCAACCATTTGATGAGTGGAAATATACTGTAGTTTTATTTCATTCCTCTCAATACGTTCTTGGATGAAATGGAAGCGAATGTCGATGTGCTTAGCTCTAGAGTGAGATATGGGATTTTGAGCAAGGGCTATTGCACCCTGATTATCAGCATGCACAATAGTGGCTTGGGATTGAGGATAACTGACTTCCTTAAGAAGTGTTCGAAGCCATACTGCTTCTTTTGTTGCATTTGCTGATGCCACATATTCAGCTTCCACGGAGGAGATAGCAACAGATACCTGTTTCTTCGAAGACCAAGAGACGCATCCTCCAGCTACATCAAAGACAAAACCTCCCACTGAGTGTCTC
>Ga0157364_1004736_pt1 | contig 13669 bp, 4 predicted proteins | sample AttsexASBM2_FD_111476 | JGI IMG/M metagenome (GOLD analysis project Ga0157364, IMG submission 111476) | Fungus gardens microbial communities from leaf cutter ant in Ribeirão Preto, State of São Paulo, Brazil - Atta sexdens ASBM2 | ecosystem: Host-associated > Fungi > Mycelium > Unclassified ... | reverse complement strand
TTGCTTCATTTTCCTTCAAGGAAAGTGATAAATTGATCAAGTGGGATATGGGAAGCATAGCTAGCCCTCGCGTTGGGAGTGAAAAGGCTCATACGCTGCCATTACTAGTAACCCCACTGATCTGATTTCTATAGTCCAACATGCATTCTTCTCCAATGTAAGAAGCAATTTTGTTGTCTGGAAGTAATTTGTTGTCTAGCCTTTGGTAGCCTGAAAAGAGCTCTAAATCAGTAGCAATAGCAGTAGGAAACATTGAGAAAGTTCTATCATTTCATAAAGCTTCGATCAGTGTAAATTAACCATAAGGAAATTATTGCAGTTGTGCTCAGAATAGTAAACTAATTGATAGAGAAGATTCTTCTATGATTAGGATAGGTCTTGGATATTTCTATTTCTCTAAGCCTTAAAAGGCAGTAAATATCTCAGAGGGTTCCAGAATGAGGAACATGACAAAGGTGGGTGTTATGCTCTTTGCTGAATATATACTACTCATCTGAAATAGCAATAAAGAAATAAAATTTAACTGAGGCAGTCCATATATTAGTCTAAGTGCTGTGAATGATGGAGCCTGTTTTATTTTCCTTTTCCTTTTCTTTTCTTTTAACTTAAGGTCAGGGTTTAGTGTGACTGTCACACATTGGTCACACATCACAAAATGTCACATGTCATGTATCACAGAAGAACATAGAAGGTTCCAGAATGATGATGTCATACCATATGTCAATGACATGTAATATGCATACTCTTTAAGATAGACTAGATTCAGTATAACATGGACCAACAGCCTAGTGTATATAAGTAGAATACATTGTACTTAGAAACTCTATTGAGTTCTCTTGTGTTAACCCCAATATAAGATCTCTTTTTTGACTTTACTTTATAAGTCTTGAATTGTAACACCAAGCATGTTGCTATAGTCTAAGTCATGTAGTAATGTAATGATCTCTATTCAACAAGTCTTTATAAACCTTTATAAAGTATGGAATGACTTGAACCTAACTTATATAAACAAACAACAGAGAACTATTATTAGGTGTAGTCAACATTAGAGAGTGAAAGTCTATAGAATTGGCTTAGGAATGTGTAGAGTGTAGAAACTCCATGCAATGAGCTCAGTGTTGTGGCAACCACTAGTCTAGTAACCAATAGAAGTACTAACGAGTAAAGCTCACAATAGGCTATTAAGTGGGAAGTTCACAAGAAAACTCAACAAGAAGTCTCTGCTAAATTAGAGTCCTATATATATGTTTTACATGTGGTCCATGCTATCAATAATTAAACCTGCCCTTATGTCCATGCTTTGTCCTCATGTCCATTATTCATCTATCTCACATCTTCCTTAAGGCTAGCATGCCATATACATGTGTCCTAATATCATCTTCCAGATCTTTCTACCACCTTTTAGGCTTATGATGTTAGATTATGTGACATGTCATGTGACTGCAATGTCATGTGCCTCCTCCTTGTTCAGAATAAATCAAAAAGAAAAACAAAACAAAAAGCAATATAAAATCAAAAAAATAGATAAAAGAAAAGAAAAATTGTTAATGACCAAAGCATTCTATAACACTCAGTGATATGGATTTGTCAAAATGACCTTGGCTTCAGCTTATGTACTGCATTATCTGTCTACTGTGTAGTCACAACTTTAGATAAGTGGATGAAGTCTAAGATAGAAATAAGTACTAATATTAGTATGTCACCATTGAACATTAGAGATCAAGTTCAATAAAAGTTATCTTTGTTAATTATTAGACTAGTCAATTACAGTATAATTACTAGTCTTATATACAAGTCAGATAGTTAAGAGATGCTCAGAGATTTCAGTGTACAGTCATGAGCAGAGGTTTTAGTGGTGAAATACTAATAGAGGTCAGATAAGAGAACTCTACTATAGAAGACTAAGCTCAATAAGAGTATTCTTGTTATAGAAGACTGGATACCTAAGTTGTTGTATCAATATCACAGAGATGTTGCAAGAAGGATGGCTATTATGGAAGATAGGCTTGTGTTGGAGATATTATAATGATAACACTGCTGTAGGGATATATTTTCAAAATAGGTAGACTTGACATATAACAACTATATAGAGTTGAATGAAAATAAGAAGACTCTAAGTTAATATTTAAATAAATAAAAAGAGATATAAAATACCTAAGATATTAACACTTTATATTAGTAATCTAAGACTTTGATAAGAATTTTATTTAGTTTTCATTTCTATTTTCCTTATTTTGACTTAAGTAGTGGAGTTTTGAAAGATGTTGGGAATATAAGCTTTTATTTCCCATAAATTAGATGCAGATGTAGAGGTTTGGTTGTTAATATTACTAAGAACATTAGTTAATTGCTTATTTATGTGTTAGCTCTGCTAGTGTCTTGACTAGAAGCCATAAGATAAATATCAAGAAAGTTGTGGTTGAATAGGCCTAGAACTATCATTCCAATTAGAGTTGTTATTGATAGGAACAATGCTGGAACATATAACAGGAGATAATGTCCATATATCTTGAATAGCGTAAAATAGAGATTAAAGAGAAAAACATTTTCTTTAGTTAATTTATCTTAAGCAATATAGCAGATTTGTATTATATGTCAAGTCTACCTCCATAAATAACTTATTTTCTGTGGCAGTGTTATCTCCTATCAAACTCTGTGAGTAGTCAATCTTTTACAGTGAAGTTAACTTTTATCCCAAGTTGTCAAAATTGAAAATAATAAATTCTGTTTATTTTATTTTTATTTCTCAATTTATTTTACTTTTCACTTATTTTCTTATTTTTGGACCCAGGATTAGGGTTTAGTACAACATCACATGTAATAGTGACATATAGAAGAATATAGAAGGTTCTAGAATAATAATATTATATAACATGTTTACCACATGTTAACCTCATATATAATGTATAGTCTTTAGATATACATAGGCTATCAGCCTAGAATATATAGGTAGATATATTATATCAAGAGTGCTATCAAGAAGGGTAGTATCAGAACAGAACAGAACTTGCTTCAAGTGGATATTCACAATTAGTTGTTCAAAAAAAGATTGGATCAAATATGGAAACTTATTCAGAAATAAATATAATATCTGTAAGGTTGGGCAAAGTATTCAGATTGCAGATTAAGCTTGGAGGCTTATTCATAGATAGATGACATAATTTCAGATAACAACCTTGGTGTTATGATTCAATAACCTTAGAGTTGATCAAAAAAAGAAACATTATATTAGGGTTAATATAAGAGAACTCAATAGAGAGCTTAGTACAGGATTGTTTATCTTATATACCTCAGACTACTGGTCTATGCCTTACTTTAGCCTACCCTAAGTGACCATATATCTGCTTTAAGGCTATCATGTATATAATACATAATATATTATTATTCCTTTCAGAATTTTCTACTACTTTTCATTATGGTACATGATCTTGTGACAGTATGACAGTATAACATCCCCTGATCCCTAACTCCAGTTTTAAAAATAGAATAGACTGAAAGAAAAAGAAAAGAAAAGAAGAGAAAAGAGAAGTAAATGAGATAGAGTCCAATCTTTGCATTTCTAAGACTTGGTCTCAACTTATGTGTTGTGTCTACTGTCTGTCATGTGGTTGTAATTTTGAAAAATTAGAAAGAAGTGAAAAGAGAGTTCTTAGTTAGAAGAGTAATAGGTAGTTCTGAGTTGAATCTTAGTTGAATCTTAGTTGAATTAGATTCTTAGTCAATTTTTAGGCTAAAGACTACAGAGTATCTACTTATTCTTATATACTGAGTCTGTAGTTGGAACTGTGGCTAAGAAATAGTAGTGTAGGTGATAACTAAGGCGATATTATAGAGACAGTTTTTAGGATATAGGATGACTAGAAGTCTAAGTGACAAGTTACTAAAAGATGAAACATAAGAGGCTGATCTATGTATGAACAATCATGGATATGGAAGTATATCTAGGTATGATTAGAGTCCTAACTAGAAGTTAGAAGTAGATGTCTCAGATGTCTTAGAAGTTAGTCTATAATATACTAGAACATTAGAACTCAATTTCCCATTCTTAAGGCTATTTAACACAGGATTCCTTTTACTCTTTTCTTACTTTATATTTATTCTCAACCAAAAAATAATATTGTTTTTCAGTCAAGAAGATACAGCAGACTTTAGGCTTAAAGAAAAGATAGTAGCTACCAAAAAGCTTGTTGTAAATGGTTAGGACTAAGTACAGTATTATAAACTTAGAACCTTAGGATTGGTTAAGCAAATAAACCTTGTATTGGGTTGACATAAGAGAATTTGATAGAAAACTCTGTACAGGATAGTCTATCTTATATACTAAAGCCTCATGGTCTGTACTAACTACTTCTAGCCTACCCTAAACTGCCATGTGTTTGCTTTAAAATTAATATGTATTGCACATGTTATATAATGTTATCTTTCCAGATCCTTCTATGTTTTTTTATGTATCTTGTGACTTGTGACCATGTCACCTGATGTGAATGATGTGTGACAATGTGATCTGGTCACCCTAATTCTAGTTCTAAAAATAGAAAGGAAGATAAATTGAAAAATAAAATAAGAATGAAAAGAAAATGGAAATAATTTAGAGTTTACTGCTTTCAGTTTTAACACTTGTAACTTATATATATAAAAGAATAATAGTTGCTCTCAAAACATTATTTAGAGTAGAATAACTTTCTTAGGTCAAACTTGTTTACAAATTCTTAAAAGCAGTATGTTATGACTTAGGCCTAAATATTAAAGCAAAAATATACTCATATATTGAGTAACATAAGAGAACTTAATAGGGTTTCTACTATATAGTAATCTACTTTATATATTTTTAGGAGTTAGTCTGTATATACCTAACTTACTATGATATTTTATCAAGTTATATGACTATGTGACTGTGACTATGGTATTTATAATATAACATATGTTATGCTTCTATCATGTTTTGTAACATGACATCACTCCAAAGAAGGAAATAAGAAAACTACACTATAAAAGAAAAGAAAAATCATAAAAGACTAGAAAAATAGAAAAATGTCTAAGTCCACTCCTGATACAGTAGTTAGTAGTTTTAGGTATTTAGTAAATGGTGTAAGTATTATATGTGAAGTTTACCTAATCAAAGCTTGTCCTTTATAGTAGTGTTATCCTGTTTATAACTCTGACAAAAGCCTATTCTCTATAATAATCTTATTTCCATAGCATGTTCACTATGGCAGTATTATACCTAATCCCAAACTCTACAAGTACTTTGTCTTCTATAATAGAAGTACTCCTATTTAACTTGGTCTTTTATAGTAGAGTTTCTCTATTTGATTTCTTTTAGTATTTTACTACTAAAACTTTTATTTAGAGCTGTATACTGAAACCTCAAGTTTCTTCTTTTTATATTACTTGTATATATACTAGTCTAGTAAATATATTATATTTTGCTACTCTAATAATTGACTATTTTAGTTGAACTCTATCTCCAGTATTCTTCAGCAGTATACCACTATTAGTATATACTTCTCTTTACTCTACTCCTAAAGTTATAATTATGTAGTAGACAAATAGTACAGTATATAAGCTAAAGTCAAGGTTATTCTAGAAAGTTTGTATTACTACATACTTTGTACATTGTTTTCATATTTAGTACAACTCTAAGCCAACCCCATAGGCTTTTGCCTCTTAGTGTAAACTATATCTAATAGTAAGGTAAGACCAAAAAAGGGCCTACTAGTATCTACACATTTTCATCACTACTATTATTGTTATCATCTACACTCATTGATTTACCCTCAGTATACAATATGAGTGTTACAAACTTCATTCAGCTTGTATCTCTACAACCAGTAGACTGATTTTCACAAAATAAGTTGTACTGGAAAGCCCCAAATGAGGGCTATCCACATATGTACAGGATGCACAAAAGTGACAACAAATGACTGAGATATCAGGTCATCAGTAGCTGTAAAAGCTTTGTCTGCTAATATCTCATGAAAGGCTGAATGGATTCACACAATTGAACTTGCATTGGAAAGTGCTGATTAATCCATTTACAACAATATATGATATATCTCAAAGTGATAAATATTAGTAGAGATACAAGCATATCAATATAGTAACATAATTAGTTACCTTCTAAAATTAGCCTGACAGCTGCTATGACAGATGACAGCTCCTATCAGATACAAGTTTTGATCATATGATAGCAACAGCTTGTACACAGACCATTACTCTTTTGTATATATACCTCTGTATCTAAGAACTAGATCTCAGACTTAATAACATCAATTATCCTTGTTAATACTACTTATCACCTATTATTATTATCTCCCTATACTGAACCTCTGAAATACCACTAAGTTTAAGTATTACAACTAGTGAGTAACTTATTTGTGATAATAAGTCAATATAGATTATTAGAACAAGTTTTACTTCAATTGAGGTAGTGAAATAAGCAGATTGTAGTAATGTAGACACAAATAGCAGCACTGGTGGCAGTATTTAATACAAATATTGGCAAGATAGCAGGTTTTGTTATAATATACAAACTTTATATTAGAATAAGAATGAGAAAGGTATTAGTAGAGAAACAAGTGTAGTAGGCTCTGACATATATGTAGGAAGGTTCAGTAGATATTTGGAAGGAAAAATATTTGGAGGATTTGAAGTCAGAAGATTTTCCTAGCTCTCTCTTATTATTTAAGTCTTTCTTATTTTTCTACTTTGATTTTTCTTTATTCTCTTTATTTTTTTTCTTATCTAGACTTGATAAAAGAGAACAATATGATGTCACAACTGTTAAAAGTTGGTCACACATGTTATGCTCACAATATTATGTGATGTCTCAGAAGAGTGATATGATGACTCTTATATATATAACTTATAGTATTTAGAGTAGGTTAGATATAAAGTGTACACAAACTATACACTAGAGGTATATAGAGTAGACTCACTTATACTAGAAACTCTACCAAGTTCTCTTGTATTAAACAATACAAGTTCCTCTTTTATTCTAACTCTGGGATTCATATTATAATAATATTTAGCCAAGCAAGCTCTCTCAACTATACACTTTGCAGATTTTTCTATAGTTCTCTTGAGGACTACAGACTTTGCAATAGGCTTTGCTATGATCCTGTATTCCCAAACACTACTACTATAAATCCTAAGCCTCATACTTATGCCTTGCCCCTTCAAAAGACTTTTTGGACCTCTGATTTACTGTTCTTTATTACTTCAAATATTTCCTGTCTTTTCAGATAATGTTCTAGATACTTTGACCCAAGTTCCTGACTATTTGTATACTATCATTCTAATTATCAGCTCAGCATTGTTCTGCCAGATTGCAATGGATAGTAGAGTATTTAGATATTAGCCATCTTTAGGAGATCTTATTCTATTTTCTTAGGTTTCTCTAAATATAAGTAGTATTTGGCTACTAGCTACTAGAATATTTTCCTAAATATTGTTAACTCCACATAATCTTACAAACTTTACTCAGTTGCTCTAATAGCTTATCAATTAGAGATTTTCTAGTTAAGCTGAAAAAAGAATTTAGCAAAGAGAATGATAAGCTGACAAAGATAGCAGAGCCAAAGAAGGTGAAATAGGGATTGAGGATAATGGAGGAGTTTTTACAAGAATTTAGAAGAGTGGGTATGAAAGAAGGCCCTTAATTGAAGAATTTAAGAGAAGAATGAACAGTGTTATTAGGCACAAGCTGATAGAGGTAGAATAGTCTCCTTAAAATATTAAGCAATAGTATAAGAGAGCAACAAACTTGGACAAGCACTAGAGAGAGAGTAGGTAAGAAGAAGAGAGACCAAGAGACAAGAAGAAATCTAGAAGTCAAGAACAGAGACAAACTATAACCATAAATATAGAAGACAGTGTAAGACAACAACTAGCCCTACCTTAGGTCTGGTCTGGGAGGCAAGAGTTTTAGAGGGTATTAGCAGTGCCTATTTTAATAGAAGGAGTAGAAAGAACAAATGTGGTCATGGTAAACTTGCAGCAACAGCAGCAGGTAGTATAAGGAGACTTGTTTTTATACAAATTTTAAGTATTCAAACTTTATCCCTAACCCTACCAAACCCCACAGTATTTTTACTCTCTATAAGTCAGTGCTCCACTATTTCTGCAAAATCCCTTAGTCTTTCTTATGCTAACTTGCCAAATATATGGACCTCTATAAGCATATTGTCAACCTCCATTATTAAATCTCTTTAGTATTTCCACTGTAAATTTTCTTTCTTTTTTTCTAGTAAATTTCTAGATGTTTCTATTAGAGTTCTTGACTATCTGGCTATTATAATTCTTTATCTATATCAGTACTATTCTGCTAAATTGAAATAGACTCTATTAGTATTTATAATAGTTGCCACTCTTAAGAGTTCTCATTCTGTTTTCTTAGAACCTTCTGGAGATGAGTGCTGCCTATACTTAGAACTTCTTAGAGGTTGTAAAAGTCTGCAAAACACTATAGACTCTGCTGTTATGCTATAAAATGCTTTTTCATCAAAGAATATACTCCTATAAGATCTTTAAGCATTGTTAGAAGTGATTTACACTTACTGATTTTATCCACAATGATAGTATGAAAGATAGAGATAGAAAAGAACTTAGTGAGTTAGGCTTTGGAACAGAATTGGAAGGGATACTATACAGATAGATTGACCTTGGCTTTAACAAATAACATTACACCTAGTCTATACATCATATGGTCATGATTTCAGATGACATTGGTTTAGATAGATGTGTGTAAGTATAACACAATTCAAGTTAATAATTAGACTAAGGAAAACAGTACATAATAGACTATATTCTTAAATATGGAACTGGTAGCCTAATAATGATCTACTGTTGTATATACTCTGGATTATTGGGCATTACAGAAGATGTTATTTGGAACTTCATAGAATTGATGAGGAATATAGGGTCTGGTCCTTGGATTGATGGGTAATTTGAATGGAGTGTGATCCATGCTAGAAGAGTGAAAAGTGTGTAGATGTTGGATGGTATGTGACAAACATTTAAAATGTTATAATCCTAAGTTTGGCTCAGATTGCAACTAAAGCAAAGACTTGAGAAAAGAGTAAGAAGATAATCAATTGGTAAAGTGTAAAGATACAAGACTGTATTTACTACTATATATACCTAGTAACTATAAGAAACAAGTAAGGTATCCTTGAGAAAATAATGAGGAGAAAATGAGGAAAATATGAGAAGACCTTTACTGCTATATGAGGTACTGACTGATATAACATGAGGAAAGTACAAGGTATAGTGCAAGGTGTAGTAATTATGAGTCAAAAGTGAAACAAACCCCAATACATGTTTGAGTTGAGGTAGACATAAAGCAAATACCTGTAGCATATGAGGCATCAATAATAATATAGAACCTCTTTAAAGGCATTAGCAAGAAAATTTATACTCTTAGATGATGTCTTAGGCTTTTTTAAGTGGGTCCTCTTGAGAGACAGTATAGTAGCTATTAATCAAACTAGATCTCAGAAAGATAAGGTTTTTGGGGATAAGAAATACTACTGCACTCATAAAAGACTAATTACCAAGTATGGACACTTGTGAGCACAATTTACATAGCTACAAATATTTGAATAGTAGGATAAGGCAGAAACATGCTGGATCAAAAGCTAGAGGAGTTTAAAATAGATTCACAAGTGGAGACAACTAGTAGAAATGACTAAGGAGAAATGGAATTGGTACTTGTGAGTAAGAAATAATTATCAGGCTGATTTCAGGTTGTAAATAGAGAGAGGACCATGTACTTGTGAGACCTCAGAAATCTTTCCTATAGTTTTGGTCTTCATTCTCTATGTTCATTTTCTATATTCTTGGACTAATATGTAAGCCATAAGTAGAGAGGAGAAGAGAAAAAACCTCTATCCAAATTCTCCACTCATAAGTGGTTTGAGTGCTATTTTATTGAGTGAGGAGTATTGTGAATACCTACCATTACTTTCAAGCAAGTTTTGAAGAGTTCTAGCAGCCTGGGAAAGGCTGGTAATGTGAATATCAGTTAGTGTTTTCAGTTGTAAGGTTCAACTTGAGAGGTATCTTTAGAGTGCATTACTTGGAATGGATAGTGTTGTTGGAAGCTTTTAAGAAGCTTTGTAATTGAAGCTTGTTACATAGTATAAGGTTTACTGTTTAGAAGTGTGTTATTAAGAAAAAGTGTTTGTGAGTGAATATTATTCATATATTCCTTTTAATATCCTTTCTACCTCTTCTCTTGATTTCTAAAGCTAATATTGTCTCCTTTGAATTCTTTAACATGCAGTTAAGAGCTAGTATTATATAGTTTCTGTTACAACCTAGCATAACTTCTTTTCTACTTGACTCCTATTACTGCTAGTCACTCTAATAGGTAAGACTTGTATCTAGACAAGACTTATATACTATAAATATAGATCATAGAAGGAATTGTGGAGATTTTGAACACATTGCAAGATATTGTAGAAATAGGAGGGTGATTAGCCAAGAATAACAAATTAGCTATCATGGTAATAATAGTAATAGAGAAGAACTTAGTAGTCCTTGAATAAGTTCTAGTTACAATAAGTTTGTAATGCTCAGTAGAATAATAGACAATGAAAATTTAGATACAGCCTAAATAAAAACCTTTTAAGAGAAGTAACAGTAAATATTAGATTGGAAAAGATTAACACATAAGAAGTGATAGTAGAGATGTTGTTAGATAGTAGTATAATAAGATTGGTTATGAGTTTAGAGTTTGTGAGAAAACAAGGATTTAGATTGAAGAAAATTAAAAAACTTATTTATATAAGAAATATGAATGGTACTTTTAACAAAAAAGAGCTAATAGAAAATACTGTGAAAGTAAATATCTTTTATAAGGAACATGAAATAGATGTGATTAGTAGCCAAAAGTAGAATGTGATCTTGGAAATGCAGTGGCTTGCTTGCCACAATCATGAGATTGATTAGAAGACAAGTAAAGTGAAGATAACAAAGTGTCTAGAAGAGTGTGGAAAAATAGAAGTAAAACAAGTTGCAGAGGAATGGAAAATTTGGGATAAAGAAAAGAAGATTGCAAAGTTAGACAAAGAAGCCAAAAAATTGGTACCTCCAAGATTCCACAAATAGATCTATTTTTTTGGGAAGAAAGTGAGTAAAAGAATACTGATGAGCAAAATATAGAATCATGCAATAGAGTTAAAGGAAAGATTTGTACTATAGAAAGAGAAAATTTATACCTTATCCAGAAATGAGAGAGAAGGTGTATGAGTTCATAGATGAATAATTGAGAAATAGATATATTGAATTCTCAAAGTTGTCTCAGAAATACCAGTGTTTTTTGTAGAAGAAAAGAATAATAAGAAATATATGGTATAAGACTATAGATATTTAAATGAATAGACTGTAAAAAAATAATTATCCTTTGCCTTTGATTTTAGATATTGTAGAAAATATTAGTATAAAAAAAGTATTTACTAAGTTAGACTTATGATGGGGTTATTGGAGAAAGATGAGTGGAATATGGTGTTCATGATACCAGAGAGGTTTTTCGAGCTGAAAGTGATGTTTTTTGGTCTTATCAACTCACTTGCAATATTTCAAACAATGACAAATAAGATTCTATGAGACTTGATCAATACTAGAAAAGTGGTAAGTTTCATTGACAATGTGATAGTAGAAACAGAAGAAGAAGAAGAATATAATGAAGTAGTAGAAGAAGTAGTAAAGAGATTAACAGAGAATGATCTATATGAAAAAATGCAAGTAGAAGGTTAGAGAGATAGAATTCTTAAGAGTAGTAATAGTATTAGAAAGAATTAAGATAAAGGAGGAAAATGTGAAGGCAGTACTGAACTAGCTAACTATTAGATAAGAAACATGCTCTAAAGAAGAAACCATCCATAGCATCATATACCAAGTCCACCCATCTGGAAAATACAGCCCTATAGTAATACTGCTTTGCCAATATCTACTATACAAGCTTGTCTTTCTTGCAATATGCCCTTATAGCAGTAGTACAACAATCCAGATATTCCATCTTCCATGATGAGAATACTTCTATCTGACTTGGTCTTTCATGGCAGAGTCATACTTCTGTTAGTATTTCACCACTGAAATCTTCACTCAGGGCAATAGAGGCTATACCACTGAAACTCCAAGCATCTTCTATATCACATACTTGTATATAAGACTAGTAATTACACTATAATTCACTAGTCTGATAATCAACAAAGATAATTCTTATTGAACTCAATCTCCAGTGTTCAACAGCAACACACCAATCAGCACCTACTTCCATCTTGGACTTCTTCCTCTTATCTGAAGTTGCAATCATGTGGTAGACAGATGGTGCAGCATATAAGCTAAAGCTAAGGTTATTCTACAAGTTTGCATATCTTCAAGCCAATCTTGTGGACTTTTACTCCAGTGTGAACTGCACTTAACACATAGAAAAATTTGTAAAAGACATCAGAAGAGCATGAGAATATTATCTAATGCATGCAAATGCAATTTCAGGATAATCTTGGCTTCAGTAGATAAGCTACACCTCTGCTTATCATGATAGTCATATTTTGGATGAAAATTGTAATAAGGAATAAACCATCAAGGAAGTCAAACTTCCAAGCATAAGCACTTAAAACAGTATATTATACTAGATATTAGGAACAAACCAGCTACTAAACCAGTTATACTAAAAGTGTACAATGTCAAGCTCAGCTTTGATATCTAACTGGTACTATATATGTACTTCATACTATACTTCTAACACTAAGTGTTTTTCAAGCTAAGGAATTATAGAGTATTTACTTATCTTAAATACTAGTACTAAATTTATCTAAGGATTGGTAGAGACAGATAACTACTCTGAATATACTAAAGTGTTTAGAAATCAAGTTTCAGAGTTCTATGGACAGACATTATAAGAAGCTATGTAATTAGTAATGGAGTAATTCAACATGGAATGGAACTAGGTTAATTTGTACCAGAAGTAGTATATAGGCTAGAAAGAGAATATCTACTTCTTGTCACAAACTTCATTTAGCTTGTATTTCTACAACTAGTGGACCGATTTTCACAAACTAAGTTACACTGGAAAGTCCCAAATGAGGGCTATCCACATATGTATGGGATGTACAAAAGTGACAACAAATGACTGAGATATCAGGCCATCAGTAGCTGTAAAAGCTTCATCTGCTAATATCTCATGAACAGCTGAACAGATTTGCATGATTGAACTTGCATTGGGAAGTGCTCATCAATCCATTTACAATGATATATGATATATCTCAAAGCAATAAGTATTGGTAGAGATACAAGCATATCAATATAGTAACTGTCACAAACTTTATTCAGCTTGTATCTCCACAACCAGTGGACCAATTTTCACAAACTAAGTTGCGCTGGAAAGCTCCAAATGAGGGCTATCCGCACATATGTGGGATGTACAAAAGTGACAACAAACAATTGAGATATCAGGACATCAGTAGCTGTAAAAGCTTTGTCTGCTAATATCTCATGAACAGCTAAACGGATTCACACGATTAAACTTGCGTTGGGAAGTGCTCATCAATCCATTTCCAACGATATATGATGCATCTCAAAGCGACAAGTATTGGTAGAGATACAAGCATATCAATGTAGTGACATAATTAGTTACCTTTTAAAATTAGCCTGACAGCTGCTA
>Ga0157364_1004735_pt1 | contig 13670 bp, 6 predicted proteins | sample AttsexASBM2_FD_111476 | JGI IMG/M metagenome (GOLD analysis project Ga0157364, IMG submission 111476) | Fungus gardens microbial communities from leaf cutter ant in Ribeirão Preto, State of São Paulo, Brazil - Atta sexdens ASBM2 | ecosystem: Host-associated > Fungi > Mycelium > Unclassified ... | reverse complement strand
GTGCTTTCCAAAAGCAATTTTTTATGATAAAACCATAAAATATTCCAATAAATATAGTATTAATTCTGAAGGATAAATTTATTCGTAAAGATAGAACATGTATATGTGTGCCCCCAAACTACAAAATTATCCACATTAATATAATAATACAGTCGCTTGATAAGCTAATCATGGATTAATCGCAATGATTCTTTTTAATTCGAAACCACTCATTCAGTTGAAATGTCGATTAAAAAATGACGTGTAAAATTTATTAATAAAGTTAGGGGCTGGTTTATTCTTGCGTTCACATCAGGCATAAATACATCATCGATCTCATAATTAATATTTCGATAAATCATTTTCAGCAGCTTAATTGCTTATCGTCTTATTCGATTGATTGTATCCAAACTCGATATTATATAATCTTTTGATTTCATATTTAAAATAAATATAAAACTTAGCTAATGAAATGGCCGTCAAATAATAGATCGATAAATTTTTTATTTAAATATAAAATGAATTATATTAATTATTATATCATAAAAATGACTGTTAATCTAAAAACTGTACTACATAAATATTGTAAAAACTCATATTTTTATATTATTATTATTGTAACAATTAAAGAAATTACAGTTTTACAATGTTTGTGGAATATTATAAGCATATTACTGACATTTTGCAGGCATATTGTTAATTTACATTTCTGTAATATCTCTGCAATTACATTGCAATCTGCAATATTGCAATAATATTGCTTCAATCTTCTGTGCTGTATGAGAAGAGGTAGATATTATTCTCCTTGATGTCAAATCGAATTGATGTGAAATCACATTCGAACGAGATATTCATGTATTTGTATGGCGGGAAAAGCGCATCCTATTTTTTTTTTCTGAACACGTCATTTCGACGCACTGCAATTCTTTATAACGAGCGTACTTTTTCTTCGAGCAAGAACCCCTTCGCTACTCGGAAAAAGGAAGCGACGTTAATGTCGCACGACCTGACTGGTAGACAGTGCGACCGTGGAGGACCTTGTCCGTCGTCTGCCCTTCATGTGTTTGAATTTAGAAGAATTTAGTTCCAAGAAAGAGACTGCAAAGGGTTTCACCAGCAGTCCATTTCCACTGATCTTTTCGTATCATCCTTGTCTAGCACGAAAGATATCTCTCGATCCCTCGAAGCAACATGTTCTTGACTAGATATAGAATTATTTGTAGGATAATTTTTCTGTAATATTGGATGATATTTTATAACACAATTTAAGTTTGCACATCGTCATTCCTTTGCTTCAATTAATACAAAGTAACACAAACAAAAAAACGTAATTTCGAATAATAATTATGAATTAGTTAAGTAAACGTTATCTTATCAATCAAAAATGAACTAATATCATAAAAAAATATCATTAAGATTGTTTGTTAACTTGACAGTTAACTTGAAAATTATCGATTGATCAAATAATATCGACAAAAATAATATTTAACAACAATAATATTCTTGTTAAATATAATTTCTTTCTATCGATATTATTTGATCAATAATTTTTTGTCAGATTAAAAAATAATTGTTCCTTTTTCCTGGGAAACTTTTTGAATGATGTCTTAAAATAAGGATAAATTTATATGTACATGAAAAAATTAATAATATTAGTAGTGAGATCAAAAATAATAAATTAATAATTGAATAAGAAATTGAAATAAAATAAATTAAATTAGTAATAAGATAGTAAGAGAAATTTAATAATTTTTAATTTATTTATAATTTAAGAAAAATATTAAATTGTAAATTTAAAAATTTTTAATTAAATTTAAATAGTATATTATATAAATAAGATATAATAAATATATTGAGATGCGCGAATATTGAATTTTAATAATTTTTTATACGTAAAAATGTTTAAAAAGGTAGAAAAAGACTAATAATATATACAATGTACTCTAATAATATATAAATTCTTTAAGTACATTATACCGTAGAGACATTTTAGCGCGTAAGGTAGTCGTTCCCCGCAGAGCTATTCTCTTCCACGTATCACCGTGCTCGTTTTGCCCGTGGCGAACAGAACATAATGAGGGAAGCGAGAATAGTCCTTAGAAAATGAAGCAAGGAGAATCGTTTCAGGAAAAGATGCCTCTCGAGTGCCCGGAGAGATGACTGACGAATGTCACTAATGAGAGAACGCGCGTGTGTTCCGTATTTTCCTTCTTCCTGAATGCGAACCTTTGAAAATTCGGTTAACGACTCGAGCGAACAACGAGTCCCCGTCTCCCTGTTTCGTCTTCCAAATTCCTTTAGTCACGAATCCCCCAGTGCTTTTTTTTTTCTCCCTACAGAGATGCGCAGGAATTAGCCATGCAAAACGCGAAGCAATCTTCTCCTCGAGTCACTTGAAGCGCGAAGTGGGAGGTATTTTCGTCGCGCATATATATTTTCCTAAGAAAAATTGCCGAATATTCGGCGTCCCGGGTTTTTACGATGGCATAAAGCACGAGCGAGCTTTCTCCCGGCAATAGGTAGTGTCGTTTAGAAATCATAGAGGCAAAAAGGAAGATTCACTTTTAACGTATCCCCCGCGGGATGAAAAAGATCCGTCGCGGCGAATCCCTTTTTAGATCCGCCTCGGCGATTCCTCAAAGAACGAGGAGACGTTACCGTTTGACGTACATCGTTCTCTGAATAATATTCTCTTTTCCTCTTTCGCCGCGTCCTGATCCACGAATGTTTGATCTCGCTGGAAATAGGAAACCAGCGAACACACTCGGTTTCTCTGTTTGACATTTGCTCGGGCTAGAGTTGCCTGTGGTCGGAACGTACTATTCACAGGGTTGGGTAAGTTAATGTTTTTTTTTAACTTAAATTAAGTCAAAGTTAATGGCTTATAAAATTAATAAAATTAAGTTAAAAGGATTAACTTAATAGAAGTTAAGTTAAGATTTAATTAACTTAAGTTTAAAAAAAAGTTAATTTTGAAAAAAATTATTTTTGAGAATGTCCCAATTTTTCTTAAAATGAGATTATTTTAAATAACACTTACAAACATAGATTATTTAGGTAAATTTAATTTTATATTCACATGTAAGTTACTTATATATAATAAGAATCACATCATAAGGCGTTTTTTCAAAATCTTGCGAGAGAGAAGAGTACATATTTGCATTATTTCTCTTTCTGTAACAATTATCTAACTTTCTTTAATTTCTGAAATGACTGCTCATGCATGATTACATCGACTAGATATTTGTTACAAAAAATATACGTAAAAATGTAGAAAATGAGTGGATATACAGCACTGTTCTACAACAAGAGTTTTCATCTAAAGTTCATTTCATATTTATAATATGTTACTGAAATATACGTTTATGATAAAATTAGTATGATTCAAATATAAGCGAGAATTGACAAAACCTATCGAGTCAATAAAAACTGATTGCCATATATAACTCTTATTACAGATCTCTCATCATAAAATCATTAAACTTTTTCTAAATTAATTCTCTAATGTTTAAGACTTTATAGGAAAGAAATATTAGCATTAAGAGAGATAGAAAAATTTTTAATTTAAAAAAAGTTGATAAATTAAAGTTTAAAAGTAACTAAATTAAGTTAGAAATTAATGCATTTAAAATTAATTAAGTTGAGTTAAAAGTTATCAACTTTTTAACTTTTTTTTTATACTTTTAACGTTTTAACTGGTTACTAACCAACCCTGACTATTCATATTCAATTACGCATCGCGTGTGCAGTACATTATAAAGCAAAAATGGAATACAATCTTTTTTTATATGAAAGGATAGAATAAATTTTAAAATGTGCATTCGAACTTAAGTTATAAATCGTACGGTATGTAAACGTGGATATTTAGCATTGAGCGGTATATTAGATGAGAATTTATCGGTACAAGAAAATAAACCGCTCTGTATGTGGAAAATCAAGTGATAAGCCTGTCCTGTAGATAAGGTAAACGCAAATCGGTGTTGCATTAAATGCAGCAGCAGATGGTTATACTTCACAGATGATGTACATCATTCAAGATGACGTACTTGTGCGTGTACATACAAATTAAAACACATGCAATTTATCAAAGTTACTCGCTAAAAATGTAGATATGTAATTGATAAAGATGATGAAATGTTCACGTTTGAATGTAAGCGATAATTTTATCAACTCAATCTTTAATGTTTTTATGTATATTATCCTCCCCCCTCCCTATGAATATATTTCCCCTTTTTTGAGAAAATTAATTTTTTAAGTTGTAAAGTAAGAGAACAATAGATATAAGTAATGTCTATATATAGTGCGTTTTATAAATGATGTCAATACTTTAAGAGGTAAATTTATATATCAAAACAAGTAAAAAACGTTAGCTGAATATATGACCTACATACTTTAGTTCTAAAGTTATGGATGTGATTGAAGAAAATATTCGAAGTATTTGCCTCGTGCATCAATATATGCTATTGAATGGATCCGCCTCATTCTGTTCATTGGTTTATGAAAGCGTTGTTCAGAAATGTTCTTCTTTCGAGATGAAAATGAGGCAAAACACTATCATACATTAATCACAAATTTTGCTTGATAACTAGAAGTACCAGAACAGTAACTTGCGAGCGTAAGATACTGATTGCCTGAAATTCTGTCCGATTTGTACTGATGGATATTGTTTGTAAATATTAAAAAACGTGAAATGTACGTGCTAAGCTGTACAATAACATGTATTAATGTAGGCGAACGAGGCGAATACTCCGATATTTTCTTTAATCGTTCATAACTTGAAAATTAAGATATGTAGGACATAGGTTCATATGATATTTTTATTTAGTTTACTGTATAAATTTGCCTCCTAAGGTATTGATGTGCATTTATGAAACACTCTGTAAAGTACAATGTCGGAATATATTTTTTTTTTTTTTTTTAAATAAAATGTCTTTTAAACATCACCTATATCGTTCTCTTACTACAACTTAAAAAATTAGTTTTCTCAGAAAAAGGGAAAAATTATTTTTTAACTTAGAAAATTATTGATTAATCAAATAATATCGGCAAAAAGTATTCTTAACAAGATCAAATATCATTTTAGTCATTTTCGTTTTACAATTAACACAGGAATAGTCAATTATTTTTACACCTCAACAGCAAAAAAATGTAAATTGTAAAATATTGTTTAGTATATTTTTTCTTTATATTGTTTAATATATTTTTTCTTTTTTAATAACTATTCTTTACGAACTTTTAAATATGCAATTCGAAAACCCACAAAAAAAACGTATTAAAATCTGTATTCTTAAATATTGTTGTAATGAGTTATTTGACGTGTTTATTCTGTTTATTTATTTGATTTCTACTTATCTATTTACTTTTATCAAAAAGTTGTCATTAAATCTATACTCATAATCTGTGTGAAATATTAATAAATCGGAAAATAATAATAAACAATATATTATTAACACATTAAATGCGATGGAGATTACCAATGATTGACACTCAGTTTGTTGGTGATAATAGAAACACATAATTCGAAATGTCAATATTCCTAAATTTTAACACAATATCACATGATAACAGATTCATGTTGATAAGTCATGTAATATCAGCGTGACATTCAATAATGATAATTGTTTTAATTGCAGTATAAAAACACCTCAGGTAATCGTTTACGTAAAAAAAATTAAGTGAAACCTCTCGAATTTAAAAAATCATTCTTTTATTTTAGTAATTTAAAAATCTTCTTTCATATTTTAATTGTGATTTTGATGATTTCTTCCTTCACTTTTAAATTTTGATAATTTTAACGATTGTTTATGAAGTTAATTCACTTTTGATAATTGATAGGATTGATAATGCTCACTTAACTTCATGGTAATAACTTAAAAATCACATTTTTTTTAGTTATGTCATTAAAGTAAAAATGATATTATCTTAAAAATATCTCAAGTTTTTAATATCTCAAGTTTTAATTTTTTAGTCTTGATTTTGACAGTGCTGTTTTGATTAATTTGACGATTATTGCGTATATATATATATATGACGGTTAATATGTGTATAGCAATTGAATGGATATAAGCAAAATCGCAAGATCGATTTTTACGATATTGACATTTGACAGTTACATGAAAGCTCGACTTGGATATAACACCGCGCAATTATAAATTTCGCATCGCCTGCTGGCGAACGAAGGCTGTTTCGCTTGGATTGATCGCCGACGGGCGTTACCTCGTCTCTGGAATAATTCATGTATTCCTGAGTGTGAGAGCACACCAACGACGCCGACATAGAAAATCAACAGCGTCGATCTGGCGCCTAGTCATCGAAGAGATGTCAGATCGATCTATTCCGCGATGCATACCAATCGATGCATCCGTTCACGTAGTAACTCGAACGCGCCGCCGGCCTTTGTCTACTCTGTATGCTCGCTCAATCTTGATTCCTTCCCGATTTGCATGTCAGGCGGATTAATTTCGAAGCGATACGCTAATTTGCTTACATTGCGCTCATGTCGCACCGAGGAACGAGGAGTTTCAGTCTTCCATAAGTAATAATCGAAGCTGTCTCGGTGCAGGTAATACTTAGGGATATAAGCGGATACTATTTTAAGACAGGAAACACGCAGTCATCACGCAAGATTTAATATAATCAATAAAATTTATTAATATTCTCATGAAGTTCTCGGAAATTCTCAATTTTGCTATATATACATATACACAATATAAGTGGAAATATTAAACAGTCGTATTTCTTATATCTTTGCGATATTTCAGTGAACCTGTATAATCCGCTTGATTCAGGTATTACGTTCTATCCGTATTTTCAAGACGGCCGATGTATGTAGACATATTTGCATGCCTATATTTGACTAGGATCATCTGCAGGTCTGTTTTTTTTTATTTCTGAACTAGACTACACTAAAACTCTCTTTCTCGCTTTGGCCAAATATCAAACATAATATATATCTATCTCATTTTAAGTTCCAAAAGTGTACACTAGTTCAGCCACAGAAAACAGACCTTATATCATAATATTATAAACGGACGCGTGTCTAAGATACAGGCTGTCTTTAAAGTATGTATAGAACATATTTGTATCACAGTAACATATCTAATACATGTTACAAAGTTTGTACTCCATCTGACACGTGATACTAGCGTACAAAATGCGCTTATTACATTTACAAATACTTGCCCAGTTACCATTCGGAACTATCGTTTTATGTACACCAAAGTATACATAGTTATATACATAGAGGAAAACATAGTAATGGAAACTATAAAGGCGGCAACTATACAAATTTGATATGTATAATAAATGTATATATGAATGAATATTTTATTTTTAATTGAAAAAGTTGTGATCCTTTCCAGTAAACGAGAATGGATTAAAATGGATTGAAATTTTTTTCTATCCGAATGCGAATTTTAAATAGCGAATACTTTTTTTGGATTTAATTAGATTCAATTGGATTCAATTGGATGCAATTGGATTGAAAAATTGCATTTCCTATTCAAAATTTTGAATTGAACAATATTCACAAAGAAGAAGAGAGAAAAAGCTAATATTATTTTTAGAAAGGCATAGAGATATGCTCCATGCAATTCTTATAAATAAATAACATTCAGGATTGAAAAGCATTCATTTTAACATTCGAATCAATATTTCTGAAAATCTGAATCCATTTCAATTCATTTCAATCTATTCTTTGCTGGATTAAGAACTAGCCTATTCAGCCTATCTATAATTTCCTATTTGAATCTTAGATCTGATTACATCAACGTTACTTTAATTTTAAGCGAGGCTTAAAACTCTTTCTTTTTCTATCTCCCTTTCTATCGGCTTTAAAAAAAGAAAGAAAGATTTTTAAATCTTGCTTCTTTCCTTTTTTCTTTTTCGTAAGGGAAAGTAACGTTGGTGCAATCGGGCCTCAATCATTCTCTTTTTACGTCTAACACATATTTTACAGGAGTATGTATAAATACTCTAGGACAACTTAGACACATCTTTTGAACTCAAAATTTTTTAAGCTCTTCGTACATTTCACAATAGCCTTAATTAATTGAATTCATAAATCCGGATTCGATTCATAAATCCCATTCGCGCCTCACATGCGCGAAAAATTTACTTAAAAAGGAGCTTACTGCTCCATCTGTGTGATAAGTTAGAAAGCTTAAAGACTATTGTGAAATGTACAATTGCTGTTTGGTCCACGGACCGAGCACCGAATCACTCAGCGCTTCGAATAAATATACATTTTTAAATTGCGAAACTATGAAATAATTTATTCAGCTTCTCGCGTGATATTAATTCTACATATAAAACTTGGATATTTGTCACCTTTAAGTTACCACTACTATGTCTTTTTTTTGAGTGTATGTAAAGTTTCTTGTCTACATGATTATGTGATTACATCAAATTGCGATGCACGATTTATGAAAAGTTACGCAAAATAGCTGATGACGAATGCTGCAATTATATTATTTCTTTTTTATTCGTGTAACGAAAGATAGCTTCAATCACACTTTTAAATCTATTATTAATAGCATTTCTAAAAGAAAATTAATTTAGTCAGCTTCTTTAGAAGAAGCTATAGAAATATTTCCTCATTATCAATATATCGATTAAATTATAACGGTCTTTTCCTTGAAAAGTGACAACATTAAAAGACGCGTTGTAGCCGAAAAAAATCACGGATGAAATCCACGACTCTATCCGCGTAAAATTAATTGTAGTACTTATGAAGCTCACCATCGAACATAACTCTTATACTCTTCGGTTATACTCACTCTCTTGATAGTTTCGTAACCTAGAATTATCGAAAAACTAAAACAGGCAGATTGGACGAGCCTCGCAGAAAGTCCTTTACTAAACATATGCAGTCCTTCCTCGATCCACAATATCCTAAACGCGCTAAGCATACTGTCTAATCGTTGCACTTGCAATCTCGCTCTCACAATGTCCAAGGGATTCGTAATGATCGTGGTCGTAAAACCACCCAATGTGCCCGCAACCGCCTGTATACACAAGTGCGAGAACCAGTTGGGAAGTAATTTTATAAGTTCATCTGCCAAAAAGGAGATATAAAAAACATTACTCTTTTTTTATTTAATAGCTATGAAGGATTGATGATGATCGGAAAAATCATAGACTTTATTCAAAAAAATTTGCTAACCCTGTTATGAAGTACAAAGTATAATTACCTTGATAAACCGTATATAATCCCCACCAAAGGGCGCTATTAGGTACATACGCACACAAGGATGCCATGTACCCTCGATAGAATCCACGATAACCATCTCTCTGATAAATCAATCTTATTATTTCCGCGGAGATTTGCGCGCGAGTCTTTCCAGATTCAAGGGTCAGGCCTAAGGGATTCATTCCCATCTATAAGAAACATTCAGCGTTACTATCTCAAAGAAATCGTTGTTGAAGGTGTGAATTTAGTAGAAACTTCCTGACTCACTTTATCTACGTACACCCTCCCGTGCTTGATGTTATTTATGCCGAGAACCATTAGATGCTGACTGAGAACATCGAAAGGAACAACTATCGTTTGCCCAACTAAACTGGCAGCACCGCCAGCAATCAATGCTTTGACTTTAGAGTCAACACGTCCAAGAGGTGTATCTTGTCCAAGTAAATGACGTACTCCTTCATAGGTTGATACATAAAATACACCAGAGACAATTTGAATGGAACTTATCCAGAAGCCTCGATAAAGGCCTGAGAAGCCTTCCACTTTATAAATTTTTCTATATGCATCTATCATACCTACGGATAAAAGATATTGCATGAGAATTCGAAGGAAGATTATTTACTCTGTAAAAGTGATTTATATTATCGATGATGAAATTAATTTGTTTAATTTGCGATCAATTTAAAGTATTATTATTTCAGCTTTAGTTTATGATTATGTTTCAAATAGTAATCAACGTGCAGTTTATTTAATTTATTAAAACATGTGTTTAAAATTTACATAGAAATATTATTAAGCACTAAGTTTCAGCTTCAATCGTACGCGCTTCTTACTCAGTTACAACACCACTAACAGTAATATAAAATCAATGTTATAATTTCACTCTCAACAAGTAATTATTATGTATGTGTAATATGTGTGTGTGTTATATTATATTTATATTGTTAAAGTCCAGTTCCACAATGTTTAACTTGTTTCTCATCTTTTTTCAATTCTAGAATTGGAAAGAAACAATGAATAAGTTGAATCTCAGTTAAGAGTTAACCTTGATTTGTGGAACTGGGCCTTAGTGTAAAATCATAATATTGATGTTGTTAGATGATATTTACTGGGTTACTTATTTGTATTTTTGTCTAGTTTAATTTATTATTATTTAATTTGCATTACCATTGTACATGTGATTTTGTCTTTGCACTTGTAGGTGAGTTTTGATCACTGTCAGGGGATACAGGCAACACCTGACTGAGAACGAAGACAGCATGCTGAGCGGGAAGAATTTCGTCTTGTCCATCATGTCCCACTCGATGGTGCGGATGAACGGTGTTGCCTCTACTGCAGACATCTCTCGAATATGGACAGTTATTGTAGCTCGTAACGAAAGACGGATCAAACAGAAAGACTCGCTGAAGATTTGGCCTAGCTTGATGCCGCATATCTCATCGGTGTGTTATGAGCATTAATGTTCAAAATTCTGTAAGTTTACAAATTTGTAATTACTAATAATTTGGGCAAGATCAGAATTGGGAGTATAATTAATGTGACCAGACATTCTATTTTGAAGTGATGTTTCGCCGTTAAAATATGTCAAAATATGAGAGAGAATAATTATTCTCTTTTAAAATAATTATTATTGTATTTATCATTCTCATTCATATATTCATACATTTTCATTTTCATTCTATTCTCCCTCATATTCTCTCCTGTTTTTTTGTAGTTGAACTAGTATATATTTCTTACACTAAAAACACCTTTTTTTTTTTTTAGAACTCTTTGAATTGATGTACACGATACAATAAATTAAAGTGAAATAAACTTACATTTGTTTTACTTCAACTTACTGCATTATTATATGCATCAATTCAAATCAATAAAGAACCTAAAATTAAATAGTTTGAAAATTAAATATTTGAAATTTGATGAAAATAAGAAGAATAAAGTTCTTATGTAGTCAAGTACACAGTAAAAAAGTCTATGAAATATCAGAAAGAATCAGAAAGTTGACTTATTAGAGTGTCTTTGAGATTAGCTTAACCTCAAAAGAATACTTCTTGAGTTATATATTCACATAATTTATATATGTATACTGCATAAATGAATTTTAACACTGCAGATGAAAGATGTCTTTCTGCTATTTCGAAATACGTCTTCAACGAGTTGTGCTATGTCATTATAATTGCAAAATGTCAAAAGCATCATTTTATTCATCGATTCGATAATAAAAATCATAATTTTCGCAAGGAATTTAATCGGATTTAATGAATTGTACTGTAAAACAATAAGATTAACAGTAGAAGAAATTCGGCAACATTCAAAGCATGAGAATTAAGAATAAAATATAATATTTTACAACACTGAAGCAATTCATTACTCCGAAATTCTCTTTGTTGCTCCAAAGTCCAAAACATGAATATATCTGTATTACTTTTCTATCACAGTTATAAACTGGTTATGAGAAATTTGTTAAGTAATCTTTTTGAATTCTTATCAATAGCGGTGCGTGTAAAAATGTTCATGTCTAACAAATTGGAGCAATTAGAAATAAGTAAATTAATTGTTACTGTCGATTTTAATTAACATATTATTATAATATAATTTAAAAGTATTAACATTATTATTGATGAAGCAATTACACAGGAGTCATTCACAAAAATCGTTACTTACATGATATAATGTGAAGATGATTTACTCCGAAATCTTTTCAATGTTCGCCTCTGTCGAGAAGAAAATTTAGACGTTTACAAAATAATCGACATCGTCAGTTTTATTGCGTACGTTTTATTACGCACGCGTTTAGCGTATTCCTTAAAGCAAATTCATTTTCATTCACAATATTTCGCGACTATGAAATTATTCGAGTTAGCAAAATCTATGAAAAATGATGGGCCACCTACTCGGCAAGGTTGTTTTGTTGCGCATGCGCTCGGTACTCTTCTGCATTTCTTCTTAGTAGTGACATCTCAACGAAAATCCTCGATATTACGTGATGTTACTTATCTATGGATGTACAAAGCGATAGCACCTATTATCATCAATAAACATCTTAATCACTAATTCACTACACGAATATGAAAAATAAAAACATTTCTTTTCTCAACGAAAAATCTCGAAGCAACAATGACTTCTCTGCGAACAATAATAAAACGAATAGTCTCCTTTGAGCAAAGAATTTAATAATATGTTAAAAAAATTTCATGCAGCACAGATCATTCCAGCAATATTGTAGTAACATTACAAATATTGCAGCAATATTACTGCAAGTTTTTATTCTGAATGGAATAATTTTATTTTTATTTAATTTGATTTTTTATTTAATTTTGAAATTATATTCATTGAATTGAGATAAATTCAAATTTTATCATCTTAGAAATAAATCGATGAATAAATATTATATTGTTTATATATCGATCTTGTTTTTAGTTACAGTTTTGCAACTTATCAAATGAATTCAAATGAAACAAAAAAGATTACGGCTATTATTTTTATATATTGTAATTATACATGTATATATTTTTTCCATACAGCACTAGAAGCTTGCAGAAACATTGCAATATTGCTGAAATATTCCAATGTTGCTGGAACAATCTGTGTCATATGGGTTAATTAGTTGGCACAAAATCTATCCCAACGCAGGTTTTTAATAATTTTTACGAAGAATCGCTTTAAATCCTCAAAGATTTTCTAAAATCGTAATGTATACAAGAAAGAGAGTTCACGTTTTTTATCACCTATGCAGTACTTTATTCGAGAGATATCCTGGTTTTGCATAAGGATGTTTATAGAGACGTCTTTAGGGCGTTCTTTAGCAGTCCGTATGAGCAGCTAGCTTATTCTATCCAAGTTGCTGGAACGCTCACGTTGGCCCAGGTTGATTTAAAGTTACATTAAAAACGTATCTCTATTCGCGCGCGCGAATATCTCGATGGCGATCGAATCGAATTTGCTCGAAGCTCGAGCTGAGAGAGCCCGTGGTTCTCTCTCGCGTGGAGGTTCGTAGCATCATCCCTTCGTTGATCATCGAGCTGGTATATCGCCAATGAGTTTCAGGCTCCGCCCAGCGCCCGGTTAGGTAGTGGCCGGCAAGGAGGCGAAATACGCGCAGGACTGAGTTCTACGTCACATTGGGGGCGTACACCGAAACTCGGAGACAACCCCCGGCCGCGAGGGTGGCTCACCCCTCTGTTCGCGCCGAGATCAAATCACCCGATTCAGTGCTATCTTCGATCTTCGCGTTGTAACACCGAGCGACGATTGAACTCGCGTCGCGCGAATTCGATTGCGCGTTTTTTTTTTGCAATTTCGAATTGGTGATCCTGTTTGCCTACAGTGAGGAATTTTCTCGACTCGATAACGATTGATCGGAAAAAGAAAGATCGGACGAAATTGCGAAGTTATGATGAATCTTGCCGATCAGGAGGTCCCCGCCGCGACGACAGAATTGGCGGGCTTAGTAAGTAACTGAAAATTTATTTGTTATTTGAAAGATAGAATTTCTAAAGATTTT
>Ga0157364_1004734_pt1 | contig 13671 bp, 2 predicted proteins | sample AttsexASBM2_FD_111476 | JGI IMG/M metagenome (GOLD analysis project Ga0157364, IMG submission 111476) | Fungus gardens microbial communities from leaf cutter ant in Ribeirão Preto, State of São Paulo, Brazil - Atta sexdens ASBM2 | ecosystem: Host-associated > Fungi > Mycelium > Unclassified ... | reverse complement strand
TTCTTGTGCGTGCAAGCGAGCTACCTTTTGATTTTAGAAGGTGGCACCGTATTGCAGTTAGCTAGATGGAATGCTCTAATTTCTATGATCTCGACGAATGTTGATAGAAGATATTGATCAGTACTCATGATCGGTTTTTATTTTAAGACCGTCTTAAATAATGTCTTAAGATGTTAATACGGTTTATACAATCTTGAGACTGTACTTAAGGTCTTATATATAAGAATTGACTATGAATACTGATCATAATTTCGGAATGTTTTATTAAAGTCATGATTTATCAAAGATTATCTCTAAAACACTATTAACTTCACTCTTACACGATTCTGTGATTTCAGTTTCCTCGACAGGGTAAGCAGCGTTCCGGTAGCGTCTGGTCCAGCAAGTCGTCTTTAAGCACCGGATTTCGGTACCACGGCGGAAGTTTGATACCTACCACAACGTTACCAAGTCCGGAGACTGCGAGAACGTATCTCTTTGAAGGTACAATAGAAGTATAATAATGTACAAGTGATATCTAAAGATTGACGATTTTCTCGTCGATATTTTATTATTGCAATTTTCACTCTAGGTTTAGTGGGGAAGGACAGATCATCTCTGTGGGATGAAATGCAATTCTGGGAGGACGCTTTTTTGGACGCCGTCTCGCAGGAACGCGACATGATGGGCATGGATCAAGGACCCGGAGAAATGGTGGAGAGGTACAAAATAAACTGAAACGAACAAAAATTATATCAACACACAAAAGAACAATTTTGCTGTAGTATTTAAAAGATTCTACTGAAGTATCTAAAAGTGCTAGATACATATCTGAAAATAATTTTGGTAGATTAAAATAATTATGCAGAAATCTCAAGTATGATGAGTGATGCTGCAAAAAGTTTTAATATTCTAACAATTAGTTTGAACGTTCTATATAATATTTTGGTTTGGAAAATTAATTTCAAATCTAGATTTAGCTAAATTCTATTTTTAGATATTTTAGTAAAACCATTTTTCCTTATGAAGATAGCCACATATATAATCTTCTTCAATTGATTCAAAATTAGAAGTTGAAAAGTTTTATATGTATAATGTATATGTATAATGTGTTGGATATATTGTATTAATCAATATATGTATACATAAATAAATATAATAAAAATTGTTTAAACTATTATTAAAATACGTTGCGGACGTAATACAGATACAAGAGTTTGAGTGAAAGCGAAAGACGAAGGTTGGAACACGAGGAGGACAGACTCCTGTGCACTTTGCTGCACAATCTCACCGCCGTACTGGTGATGTTAAACGTTGATAAGAATGAGTTGAAGCGGAAGGTACGCAGATTGCTGGGCAAGAGTCACATCGGCCTCATCTACAGCCAGGAACTGAATCTACTTCTCGACCAAATAAACAATCTCGTGAGTATCAGTCGTGCGACCGGTTAACAATCGACGTGCTAAGAACGCGGACCTTCTTCTTTAGCATGGAAATGACATCGATCTGAAGCCCTTAACATCCCGGCAAATGCACCGGCAATCGTTCACCGTGCACTCGGGGGTCGACGCCGAGGGCGACCTGCGCTTCCTCGAGGTTCGCCACGATGGCCTCGTGCTGAGATCAGTGAATGGCGTAATAGTTGAGCGATGGTGGTATGAGCGCGTGGTCAACATGACCTACAGTCCAAAGAATAAGGTTCTATGTTTGTGGAAGAAGAGTGGCGGCGATACCAAGTTACACAAGTATTATACTAAGAAGGTAGGAAAGATCCTCAGAAAAATAGAACAAGGGAAATTCAAATAACGAAAATTAAACGAAAAAAAAATGTTCCATTCTGTCGCATAACGATTGCAAAAATGCAATCTGAATCTTTTTTGGCAGAAACAAAATTTCACTCTTAAATTTCTTCAAAATAAAGAAGGGCGAAGTTCCTCCTAAAATAATTGAAAAAAAGTTTAGTAATATAATAAAAATATTGAAAAATAACCATTGAATTTTTCCACATTCTTTGAAAGCCTAATAATAATAGGTTTGGAAGGAGGGCGGACCTCTTTGAATCCACCAACGACATTCAGGCATGGTCTATTGTGTCTCTTTGAAAATCTAGGAACAATAAAAGAAATTGAACCGAAGACTCAGATTGCAGATTGAGGGATTACAAATATGATTGCAGATGGTTATAGGCGCAATCTCGTAAAGTTTTAGACAATTTGGAGAAAATTCCAAATTTCGTGAATTCCAAATCCGTGAATTCCAAAATTGATGGGCAACCAGTCGAGATCAATTAGAGCTGTGCACACTTTTAACGATAAATAAACGTCAACGATCGTTTCTTCCAGTGTAAGGACGTGTACTACTGCATTAAGGATGCAATGGAGAAGGCAGCAGCTCGCGGACGAGGTGTGAATGTGGCGAACGAACTCGGCGGTGAGTTTCCGGTACAAGATATGCGAACGGGTGAGGGCGGACTTCTGCAAGTCTGCATGGAAGGCGTCGGTCTTCTCTTCGCGAATAGCAAGGTATGACTCGCACTCGCGTAAAAGCCACACATTCTTTACGCTGTTATCGGAAAGAATCGAGAGCTCTCCTTCTTTTCTCTCTCTTTCTCTCTCTTTTTTCGAGGATTGCACATATATCTATATCTATATACCCTTCTTACATTCTACGTTCAATTGTTTGTGTCATGTTCGATCGTACATATTTATTGAGGATTAACTTTGGTTTAAGGATTAAGTATCATCTTATACCTTCGACCGTATTACGTCCGATTATATTACATTACGATCTTTCTATCAATTTCTAGCTGTATTATTTTTTACGATGTGTCAATGCATATAATAATGCATTTATTTCAGCGAGATTAATTATACGTTAGAGAATATATTATACTACATACTACAACGAGACTGAGTTGTAGAAAAAAATATCCTTTGCTCAATGATCGCGATCGTAGTCTGAGGTGACATTAATGCTAGTTTTGATACTCGTCTCGTAACGTTGAACGGGCAATCCGATATTAAATAATATTTAAAAGGAGGCATTGATTAATTAAACAAAAAAAAAAACATCAATGTCGTTGCTTTAGTAGGATTGAAAACCTCGTCGTCGTTTAACCACTGTCTTTTTGACCATGTTCTCTTGATCATCGATCTCTTTCTCTTTTTCTCTTTCTCTATGTTATTTTTTCCATTATTGCATTGATGCAAGGACCACTCAATATTATCTCCCACTGCTAGCCACTACGATCTGCTTAATTGATTTGTATCTCTATACGTGATTCATCGTGTCCATGTGGAAAGACAAGTCGGGCTCGTCAGGTGGTTTAACTGGCAAACTTTTAACTCAATATACGTTTCAAAATTCGTGCAAAAGTTATTTTGTTGATTTACAAAAAAATACGCGAGAATTCGTACTTGCAAAAACACATATCGGTACGAAACTAGAAAAACTCTATGGAAGAAATGAAGAGATATAGAAATAAACATCTTACATACTTCGAAAAGAAACATTACAGCAGCATAGTACATTTACAGAATGTTTCAATCAATCGTGTTTCTCTTATATATATATATATATATATATATATATATATATATATATAAAGGTTCTGTTTGATTGATGAGCCAAGTTTTCATCATGAAAATATCAATGTGTTATTTTAGAAATTATATATGATAGATAATGGAAAATTTCCTTAACTCTTGATTCCATTAATATGACAATTCGAATTTAATTTTCAAACTTGGAATTAAACTTGAGATATCTTATGTAAAAAAATTCTTAATAGCGAAAAATTAGCTCAAAATTGATTCATGAATCTTTAACTTTAAAAAAGAAAGCACGCTTGAGCTGAGGCATTCTTTATTTGCGCATCTGAGTTCGAAATATGATCCGCATCTGAGTTCGAAATATGATCCATTTGTTAAAGAATTTTCAATCTTTTTTTAGTAATATTTAAAATGCATATTTTAATTTGAATAAAAAAGATTATAATGTAAATGGATGATAGTTTTTAAGAAAATTTACAAATAATGTAAAAATTTACAAATTACGAATAAACGTAGTAAGTGGATCCTATCAGGAATCAGATCATCTCCAGATGCACACACATACATATATATAACGCATCGCACACATGCATATACAACTACTCTTCAACGAGAAAAACAATTGTTCTGCTCGTCATGAAGCATTTCGTTAATCGAGAGTTCCGTTTAATCGCGATCGTTCCCGTGTGAGATTTACTCGATACAATTTCTTGGTTTCCGATATCCTCTCGATTATTTTTACTGGATAATATTGTGTTCAGGCGTTATATTAATCAGTGTTTTCTTGCATGGAAGCTCGATGTGCAGTTGCAGACTCTTTTATCTGTATTATATATAATTATATATATTACATATTTATATATCCATTACATTTATATTATATATATATATACATAGGAAATAAGGTATAGGGCGATATATATATATATATACAGACTGTCTTTTGAACACTATACTCCTATATCTTATCATTTGTATTGAATGTTGGATGCTATTATATTTTTTCCATAAGTCTAACAACTTCTTTATCTGTCGTGGTCATGCGCGAGGAAAGTCTATTCGCGTTCGAGACGAGAGAAAAAAAAATAAAAAGAAAAGAAAGATGATGCAACAAAATCGGACGCTACACAAATCGCTGTTTACTGATATTATATTTACGCCACCGCGAATATCGATAAACGTTCGCGGCTATCGTTATATATCATACATTAACAGAATCTCGTGTGAATGACGAAATACTCGTAGGATATACTCGGGATTCGGGTAATCGGATATGATAGACTTTTCTCAGCTTGGGGAACTTTTGAGATGGTCCTTGAACAATGAATATACCTTTGCTGTTTATCGATTTGGCCATGACGTTAGGTGATAAAAGCATAGCTGTAATATCATCGTGTACAGCTGTATCTCTCTTCTCTCTCTCTTTCTCTTTCTATATATATATATATGCTATACATATTCTATGACTGAGTGGATAACTGCTATTACCAAAGGTTTTAATTTTCTGTTTTTCTGTTTTCTGTTTTCTTGTCCCGTCCATCGACATTGCCCTACGGCTGGGCAAACAGGATTTCGAGGTATCAAATCAAAATAAGTCATTGTTTGTTATATAAATTCAGTATATGATTATATACTCAATGTTGGCCGTGTTCCGGAGATGCTTATTTATTTTCACCATTACTTTTGGCCGTATATATTATTATTATATATACCATTATACTATATATATCTACCTAGATTCTTAAATTGCATTCGAACTCACTGATCTGCTCTGTCTATCCTTACTGTTTTTTCTACGATCGATCGGTGTTAGTTGTAATATATATATACACGCATATGTATCTCTCCGTTACGATATGACATGTATATCGTAAAGCCGATATCTCTCCAGGTATCCAGTAATGAACGATGAAATGCAGAACAGTGTTTGCCGCATTAATAAAAAATCCGACACAAAATATACTTTATATATTGTATATCGTTTAGATGAAATATTTGTAAGTAGTGTTTAGTGCAACTTGTAGAGAGCGATGTTCGATGCACACACAATGCAACTATATATATATATATCTATATAGCCTAATCACTCGTACATAAAAATCCGTACACAAAGTCATTGCGTCACGATCATCATTTACAGCTTTCACGTTTTATACACCGTATCTCTCGGTCGCGACTGAGGAAGCTCTTTGAGAAGCTCGTTTTATCGAAATTGTCGTTACCGTTATTAATTCATTCGACATATGATCGAATCGTGACAAAAAAAGCGTGCTATCGAGTTCATCGAAAGTCGATGACAAGCGGTTATCTATTTTTATTCGAAAGTAAATTCTGTGTCCTCTGATTTATTTTTTTTATTTTGATTTTCAATTGAGTGAGATTAAGAGAATTTTAAATCGCAAGGCGTTATTTCAATGAGAGTCGATCTATATTCGTAATCTGTAGAACGTATCTCATATCATATGATTTACAAAAGCTATTTTTTACATAAGATTTCGGGATGCAAATCGTTAATTATGTATCAGCAAATATATACCCATAATATATCAACATTTTCCTCATTTATGTCGAACACGAAAAATTGAATGTGATATTTTAAGAAACGTAAAAGATATTAAAATTGCATGATTACTCACAAATGGATGACGCTACTCAAGAATTGAAAAAGACAGATTACACAAATAAGAAAATAGTATGAAAAAAGATGAAAATTTAATATGCTTAAAATTCTCTCGACTGATTTTTGCATTCGAATTTTTCTGCCCAGACCGCGGGAGGATTTACTGTGTCTTTTTTGAGATTATAGCAATTCCGCAGAAAAATAACGGAACAGTTATTCCGCGAAGTCGTTTCAGCATATATTTTATGCTGAAGTGATTCTTCAGAATTCCAGATTTTCGATAGATTTCTTGAGAAATTACATAATATTAATCCTTAGTTTGTTTAAAATTATTATACAATCACATCATATGAGTCAATATGATGATTAAAAGGCTTTAAAAAATGCAGAAAAAAATACATTATAAACGAAAGTCATAAAGTACCAGAGAAATTATTTTATTTTTAAATAAACTATTGCTAAAAAAATAAATTCTATTTTTGATGAAATAGATTCGAACAAACCAGCAAGGTGAAATAAAAACGAAGAAATTCGTGATTTACATGCTCGTGATACATACATCGCTCGGCAATCCACTCATTCTACACTGGTAGTTTACGTAGTAGAGCAATGGTTCCTCGTGCTGTCTAGTGATCGTCTAAAGTATTTATTGTGAACAAAACACAGGATATCCTTCCTGTGAAAAAAGAAAACATCATGTGAAAACTGTGAATTTCACGCGAACCTCGACCTTCTCGCCACGTTATTATTACACTTCTCTGGCATGGCACTGCTAACATAATATGTTTCTTGTTTACGGCATTGTACTAATTCCGATATTGTACTGATTCACTCCCTAAGAAGTGACATTTACCGTCATACTTCCCCTTTTTCTCGATTTCTCTTTACTCCCTCATGATTAATATAATATATATATATCACGACCGTATCACGTCCGCCGGTCTGTATTAGATGATACAATTGCACATTTTAGCAACTCTCCGACGCTAAGCAATCAGTAACATTTACGATTGAGTTTAGGCCATCTCCAGAGTTGCCTGCCGCTATTACGCTTGCCGTTATATATCGCTGACATTGCTGCTGCTGTTGCTGCGAATGCCGCCGCTGTTTGCCGCCATCGCTGCTGCTATTATAAATCTTGCTTAAAAATCAATTATATCAAGATTGCGTCGCGATTGCTGAATGATGCATGGTGTCTTTTAATAGATTTTAGTCGTAGAATAGATTCCTGGATTGCTTACATCGCTTTGGCCTTTACACCGAAAATTAATTTTCGCAGAACTCAATAATTAAAAAATGTGTTCCTCAAGAATCAGTCTTGTAAGGATTGAGTTTTGTGAAAATATACACAGCGTTGCTCGCTGTTGAGTTTCGATCGAAATGTGACAACTATTAAGTGATATTAAGTATGCTGTTATGAGACAATGCTTGTATGGCTGCCCTGTAAGCCTTGAGAAATCCGTGTATGTTGCACGTAGAAATATTTCTAGGGTTTGAGTTCTCCGATTTCAATTCTTTTATTTACAGCATTTGTATACTCTTTGCACGTGTAATGGATACATTTCTATTTCAGCTTTACTCATTAAATATATACACAATATTCGTAATATTCATACAATTAATGCGATTTAATATTGGTCACACGGATATCGTCGCGAAATTATTTTTCAATGCCGTCTCCTTTCGTAATGATAATTACATGGGAATAAAGTTTACCCAACATATAATTAGAATGCGAATGTTATAAAGTAATTTAACATTCGACATATATAGGTTTTAACGTGCAAAATAAATATCCTCTCTGTTAGATTCATTCGCTTTACATACAGCATTGAAAAAAATTATATATTTTAAAAATATATATTTAATATTTTAAAAATATTAAATAATATTTTAAATAAATATTTTAAATATTTTAAAAATATTATTAGATATTTAAAAATAAAATCACAAATCTTTGAAATAAATACATTTGGAATAAAGCATCTTTACTATTTCTGGAAAACGAAAGAAACATGATTTGGTCGCGACAATGTTAGTATTGCAACAGTATTGTTTTGCATCTAATTATAAGCACAAATTATACTTAATTATTGTATAAATGGCATGAAATAATAATAATAATAAATAATAATAATAATAATAATAATAGTTATTACAATTGTTACAAATTTTATCGATGATTTTTTTATCCGATATACGTTACATGCGTCACTATATCATTAATAAATTATCGATAAAAAGTATCGTGCAAAATTATACGAAAAAAGTGTATAATTTTGCAATTAGTTTTGTAATTAGTTGTATAATTGTAATTTTCTGTAAGGCGACACATGCATCGATTAAAACAGGCAGTAGGTGAAACACATTTCTTGTGCAAAACCCGTTGAGCGCTTCTAAATTTTTAATAAAAAAATTTATAATTTTGTTGCAATAAATATAATAATATAGTAATATTTAACAAATATAATAATATTTAATAATTAATTAAAATGTAGCTAAGAAATAGCTAAGAATGTTGATTGATAAAAAACGCGACAAAATCAGCGCTCGAAGGGTAAAAACAGACGCTATCGTCGAGCATCACGATACATTTTCACGCCTCGTTTAGAAAGCTGTTCGCACATATGACTGATATTGCTATATCGACGCATATGATAATGATAGGCAAATAGAGAATCGTCAGAATCGTGCATGATCGAGTAGATCCAGATCTATGATGCGCGATGCGCAGATCACTAACGCAAACCGATTGTGTTATTTGCAGTTTTTTGTAAGACTCGATCATATCCGCAAGTGCTTTACTCAAAAGGATGGAATCTTTGTTTTGGAAGAATTCAGTAAGTGACATACCGAATACTGCATCGATTACGCTTTTACCGTAGATATCTCGTGAAAAAAAAGAATAGATTCACAATATTCTCTGACACGCTTACGCTGCAATTTAGCAATTAATCTTTGAATATCGAAATATCGGGTGACTTTCTGTTTCAGATCCTAAAACTAGACAAGTAATTCAACGTAAATATAAGTCACAAATGGTGAGTGGCGTGTTTCAAAGCTTTTTATTATCAGAATAAAAATATCTGTCATAATGAGAAAAGATATTTGTTTCGAGAAAAAAAGTAATAAAATGTCTGTTTTACTATAAAATGAAATAATAATTTAATTTCGTTAATAATATGTTCGTTTTAAGTGAATAAAATATTTATTTTATACGTAGAATATGATAACATTTTTTTAAATTTTACAATAGTTTAAGAATTTTATATATATGTATATATATATAAAATATTATAAACAACGGTTTACATTTAATTAATTACGTATATCCAAGAATAAATAAAAAGAGTCAAAAAAAGTGATAGACATTTTATTACTTTAAATTTTGTTATTATTTCTATAACTATATACTGTACGACAGGCTGAAGAGGTGGTTCGCTGCTTGCATAGAATATTTTCTATCGCATTTACTCTTAATAAACTCCCGTTGGAGACTCATCAGAAACATAAGCGCGGAAATGACACACCGCATAAGATTCATTTTTAAGTTTTTTCCTTTCTTACACCTCACGTAAGTTCTTTTCTTCATTTTGTGTTTTCATAAATTATATTCAAAAGACAATTTTACTATTTAATTTACTGTTTCAAATAATTTCAGGCTGATTTTATATATATTGATAAAATGAAAATTAAATAAAGATTAGTAAAATTTGATATTTATTTTAATTTCTAACGACGTTTTCTTAATTCATCAAAGCTTTTATTGAATAAAAAGACAATAATGTATATGTACATAACGGCTCGAAATATCTTTTCTTTCGAAGGCGTCTGATATCTGCTACGCTGTCCTCTGCGTATTTTCTTACGTGGCGGCTGGTTCGGAGCAACGAAAACAACAGGGCCAACAGCAGCAGCAACAGCAGCAACCGCAGTCACAATCACAACAGCAGTATCTGCAACCGCATCAACAACGTCAGCATCAACAGTTGCAACAACAGCAGCAATTACAACAACAACAGCAGCAATATCAGCAGCAACATCAGCAGCAACAAAACTATCAAATTCGATATCCTTATCAGCAACACAGACAGGAGCAATCACAATCGAGCAATGTAACACCGCAGGTGCACAAAAACACGCAATTGGATCCCTATCCTCGTCAACACTGACACAGGCAATGACACTCGCTTCCCTTCGTTAGCATCCATGATAAGAATAGTTGCGCCCCTTACGCCTGCCTACCTTGGGTATAAGCGTCTTATCTCTTTTCCAAAGAGTATTTTATTTAAAGATTCATGAGACATAGGCAAGATAATAATTTTGTTTTATTTCTCTCTCTCTCTCTCTCTCTCTCTCTTCATTAACTAACGTTCTTTCCTCTTCCGGGAATGAAATTATTGCGAAAAATCGTAATAATTAAAAGCATGAGAAAAGAAATTAATATTTATTTTTAGCTTAATTCATTAATATTGGATTTTTGCGGCGCAAATTTTTATTACGTAGTAAATACTGCGTCGATATGGTAGTTGTGGTATTCTTGTATTCATACGTGCACGTGAGCACACGTGTACGTGTCACTTAAAGCAATTAAATACAATAAGTATTCGTAATTGGCGGTACAATTTTATATGAATATGATACGAGGAGAAAGAGAGATTGTGATCGTCCGCGATTCGGAAGAATAAAAGATTTATTTTAGCTCGTGTATAGTCGAAGTAAGCAGTTGGTAAACGCCAAATTATGATAGCCTCGCTAACTTTTGAATCTTTTGATTACCAATATTATCTATTATTTCTATTATCTTTTAATATCTCGATTTTCTCTCACAATAAAACAATCAAGTGTAAAAAACGATAGATAATTCTCTATTCGTTCGCTGTCTCTCTTTTTTTTTCTCGCCTATAATCGAGTCTAATCTGTGATTTCTATCCATTTTGTTTATATACAGCGTGTGAGATGTTAGCGAAAACTGTTGTGTGTAGAATGTATAGAAAAATGTATGTCGATGTCTCGAGTAAATACTGTGGTTCATTATTTTGTACGAGTTCAAATACGGAAAAAAAAAGATCTCTCGATAGCTCGTAGAGCGTTCGTTAGGGTACATGTAATGTTCCCAAAAAATAGATATTATATATAATATAATAATGTAACTGTACAATACTAAAGAAACATGTAAGACAACATCTCTGAAACGCTGTGAAAATTCGCATCCTCTGATGCATTTTCCTACGACTCGTGCGAGATTTAGTTTAGACGCGTATTATTAATAAATTTAATTAGACATGGGAACAGCGGAAACACACAATGAGATTTATGATTTCCAACCGATTAATCGGAACTGATACTAAGCGCGAAACAAATGTCTCTTTTTACTTTGGAAACTTATACTTTCGTTATATTTTTCCTTGCCGCATATTTTTCGATATTCGACACGTTATAAATACGCGTCGTGTAAGGTAGATGAAGAACAATGACCAGCTTAGAGAAGATGTAAACTCAGTCGCGAATTCAGCGTGATGTAAACGTAGCGTACGTGTCTCTACACGAGAAAAAGTGATATATTTTCTTGCAACGTATAAGAAGCGTATAGATATTTGTAAAAAGGAATAGGATTTGTAAATAGAACAATTGGCGGTGTAGTAAACGGTACAGAGAAAGCAAAGGCGTGAACACCCCTTTTTATTTCTTTTAATACGACTATACATGTTAGAGCTCGTTCGTCGGTTGAGTTAGTGAGAGATGCGTTTTTTAAAAGTGACAGAAAGAGGGAGGACACGTTCTCTTCTAAACATCTAAAAAAATAGAAAGGAAGAAACATATACACAATTCTTTGTACCAAGTTTGTCTGCCTAAGTCCCGATGTTTAGAAATTCTACACATTCGATCGATCATTTCGAGATATATCACGGTTATGCGATAAAGAAAACTTTAGATCTCTAGGAGAGAAAAATTAATACCTCGCATTGTATAGTACTCATCCATGTAGACGCCTCACGCCCAAAATATACTGTAGTCAACTCGGAATTGAACGGTATTTATTTACCTTTACCTAATTGCGATTTATAATAAGTATAATTCGAATATTTAACATAACTATGCATGATGTTCGTGGAACGGAGAACACTCCAAGTAAATCTGTTTACATTTATGCGACAATGTTTATTAGATAATTGCAGACATATATGATCTCATATGGTCTCATAAATATGCAGTTGTTAGCTATAATTCATTATAAACTCAATTGATAATTAATCTTCATTGGCCTTGAGATGCGTTTAAAATGACAAAGAAGCAATTGCATCTCGCACATTACGCAATAATTGGTCTTTGATCAAATTTAAGAAATTTAATTGTTAATATTTTAATATTATAATTAATAAATATGTATAATATAATTAAACGGCAAATATACAGTATAATTATATTAATTAACTCGATGAATGTGAAAAATTGAATAAAAATTTTGCTCTTAAACAATTTATAAATAATATATTAATGTGGATAATAAATACCATGCAAACATAAACGAAATAAATTGGACTTATTCCGATTGAATTTTTCTCCTGTTTTTCTAATAAAAAAAAATCTATTGATTTTTTTTATTTTTTTCGTAAGATCAAGATTGAATCAGATGTAATTGCATCTGATCAAGGCCAGGCAGTGGTCAGTTACAAAGAATTTCTTTTACTATCGAATTTCATACCTATTGAATGTCTGTCCTCCTTTTTCACCATATTGATGACTAGAGCTTGTAAACGCAATCGGATTATCGAGGGCTTCTGGTCCGCAGTTGCGTCTCAAGTCTCACTGCAGAAGAATGGAGCGATGGAACGGAAAAGTGGCCGTAGTAACTGGTGCCAGCGCTGGAATTGGTGCAGCAATCGCACGAAATCTTGTTAAACAAGGTGAAGAAATGTTCCAATTACAATAAATTAATATTATGTTAAAAATTCCTCCGGCGAGAAATTTGACTTTACGATTGTACACGTTTATCTCGACTTGCGAGATAATTGTTGCCGTAACGTTCACTAATTGGGAAGTGTAATATCACTGTTACATTCGAAAGAAAACAAGATATTGATGTGAATATTTGAAATGTTGTAAAATATTCAAAGTCTTATTATTAGAGAATTATTTTAATCCGCGTTTGAATTAATATTGGATTGACAAGAAAATAATTGCGTTTTTTTAAAAAGCATCTATCAGTAAAAACCGCAATTATTTTCTTACCAACCAATATAAATATATCTTGATAGAGTAAAGTTTCAGCTTTAAGAATCTCTTTTTTAAATTGCGATACGACAATTTTTAACGGAGTTATGAGCAATTAAAGTCAAATGATTCTTTTATTTAATCCGCGATAACTCAGTAACCAAAAATCGTAGGAATATTTTTAAAAAACGATTTTGTAGGGAAAATATCAAGTTTTCACGATAAGTAGTCGAAAATTTTCTCAAATTTGTTTGACACGTTACAAACCTACAAAGTGAGAAGAAAATTTTCTGTCTTTTTCAGCTA
>Ga0157364_1004733_pt1 | contig 13671 bp, 12 predicted proteins | sample AttsexASBM2_FD_111476 | JGI IMG/M metagenome (GOLD analysis project Ga0157364, IMG submission 111476) | Fungus gardens microbial communities from leaf cutter ant in Ribeirão Preto, State of São Paulo, Brazil - Atta sexdens ASBM2 | ecosystem: Host-associated > Fungi > Mycelium > Unclassified ... | reverse complement strand
GGCGATAAAAAAAATGCGCAAGATACCGGAGATAATTAAGAAATAATTAAATATTTACGTTCTTTGATTTTCTGGGACGCTATACGAAATTAGCATGGAGTTTATCAGAGAAATCAGAAAAGCACATACTGGACTTGCAATATCTTTTCTTTATCACTCAAGTGTTTCGAATTGTTTCGAAAATTTGTAAATCTCTCGAAATTTGTAGATTGTCAAACGAAAAATTTTTATGCATTTAACTATCGTTTCTAAATTTGTTCGCTTTTGATATTAATAATTCGATATTGATATTAATATTTTATTTTATTGTAATAACGAGATATAATGAAGCATGAAAGTACTATGAAGCTTTTCTTTCTTCTCGTATTGGAGCGATCGTAATTGAATGGAATCGTATTACATCACAGATAATTATTTTATTATACAGTAAATACAAAAATATTCCACATTTAAATAGCAAATAGCTCATCTCTCTTTTAAACGTCATAAATTAAATAGCTCTATCTTGATCGGATATAAATGATCGTGTATTATACATCCATCTCTCTCGCATTTCTTTACAAAGAAAGACATAAAAGAGCACAGCTTCTCGCCTTCTAATTTCCCCCTCCTTCCTTCACTACAGAATGGAGAGTTTGATTTCTTGCTCGCGTCTCTCTCCGCCAAGCTAATTCTGCTCTCTATCTCAAACGGAAAAGACAGAGAAAAATAGAAGAGAAAAAAAAATTGTTGACCATAATGATACCAAATTAGCGTCGCGTCCTAATCGGTGGATGATATTACAGATGTGTCTGAGCGGTGGGTCGAGGTCGATGAAATATTCCCATCGACTCTTGCATTCTAAGCTATCGTAACCCTGGCACGATCTACATCCACGCTCCACTCGTCTCGCGGAATTGTCGACCGATACCACAGCATCGCGCTCGCAATTTGCATCTCGATCCCCCCTTCCTCTCTCCCCCCCCCTCTCGATACCGTTTATAACGTTTCCGAAGGAGAAATCGAAAAAATTCAAATGAGGATAAACCCAATTCCAGAGATATATCTTAGCCTCTTTAAAAATTTTTTAGGATATACGAAAGGATGTTTGACGAGGCTCTTATAACGCCTCTTAGAAACGGTGCGTCTTCTAATCGCAAACAATAGAAATCTGTATCTGCAGTGAATTAAACGGTGCACGCGAGCGTGCGGATAGTACAGACTTCTTGCGACGTGAGAGGGGCAATTGTCTTTACACGCAATCAATGTTCTCGCGTAATGCAAGGAAAGAACAAAAAAAAAGGGAAAATAGCGTACCTTTTGTCTGCCACGTGTTGCGTGAGAGTGTTATTTTATTATTGCGCGCGCTTCATTATATATATATACCTTATATATATCAGTAACTTACGTGGACGTGCTCATTTTATAAATATATTACGATCAAATACATTTATATTTGAGAGTTTCGATTGTGTACATAACAATTCTATCTAGATGCGTTATCGAGCACCGCCTATTCGATAGATCCATATCTTTATTGATAAAACAAATGGATTACCTGATGGATCTCTATAATGGCGCGAACGACTGGCGATAAACAAATCAAAATAAATAATGGATTATCGCCATTTCGATCCAAAGCTACACGTCAATGGGAACGTGTTGCGCTCTCCTGAACACTCAGGAAACATTCTCCTGAATGTTACGGGCGAGCAATATTGAAACAAACGCATCTTCGGATATCAATAGAACAGATCCCACGCGCTTCGCGTTGAAGCTCGGTTCGACTTGGCAGAATTTCAACAAAATTGCATCGCGTCGCGTTTTATTTTCGACGTCTCCAGCGTGAAACACGACGTCGCTTTCGCATCCTTAAATGGCGATCGCTGAAATTGGGGAAGAAAAGAAATTGTGGATGGAATTATCCAATACAATTAACTTGAAAATTAATTCCTAGGAAGGGAAAAAAATTCTCGTATTTTGGATGGATAGAACTAACTTTATTTGGAATTCTTTAGATAACATTTTGTTGTTCTAAAGCGCACAATCGATCAGTTAAATAACAACTTTCTTGTTTTGAAACGCATACTCGTGTCATTGACACTGTATATTTTTAAAGACTAGAATCTCGAGGCGGGAAAAAAATTGATTGAATAACAACGATATCTTCCTTATAATCAATAATAAAAATCAATTTATCAAATATGCTTATTGGCTTAAGACAGAACTGTATCTTCTGATTAATAATAAAAAGATTAGAATTCGTTATGATGAGATACATTTGTTATCATTAAGAAAATGCCGGAAAATAAATAGCAGCCGTTTATCGTTTAATTACAAAAGTAAAATTATATATATATATATATATGTATTTATGTGTACATACAAAAAAATACGAGATATAACTGTAACGACTGGAAAAAGGGATTTGCAAGCTGTGCCGAGTTTTAATTTACTTTCCAAGAAGAATTTTGCGAGTGGCACCGATGCTTTGGCCTGCCTGGGTCGCACCCTTGTTGGAACCCGCTTGAAGACCAATCACTCCTTGACCAGCTCGCAATTGTTCCTCTGTAAAATCACGTTTGCATTCGTCTGATGGCTTAGGTCCTAGATAAGGTCCTTTCCATTCGGGATGCTTGTATGTCTAAATGAACAGAGATATAGATGTTTTTTATTCTGACAATAATTATATCAGTCAAAATTATTTATTTAAAGAAAATTATTGCAAAATTTGTATAAAAATTAATGATAATAAGAAAACGTACTGTTCGGCCGAGCGCGAACAATGTTGTTACTACTTGGGCTACATCTTTCTTCTCCCATAAGTCTACGGTCTGGAAAACATCGACGTCGTCCACTCCGTAGTCCTTTAACGCCTTTTGAAACCTACAACATATTCAATGTAATCATATAATGTACAATCAGTAATAAATATCTTGCCAGCCGCTACTTACAAATTGATGTTTTCCATCATCTTGAACTGTCCGCCGGTACTGTTGATCTTTGGTACGGATCCAGGTGAAAGCTTGTTCATTAAATGGCACAAGACCTGACCATCCTTGAGCACCTCTTCAAAGGTCTCACCAGGAGGAAACTTCTTACCAAGGATCGATTCGATCCATTCCTGTGCCTCCTTCTCCTGTTCGGGGTTGCGTTTCGCCGCAATCTGTGTAAAATTATACGCGAACGTCAAAATTATAACTGTTGCAGAAAAGGATTATTATGGAAATTCTTGAATCTTCAATGGATTGATAGAATCCCGCGATACTTCAAGTATTCCAGAACATTTCAACACGTCTCTTTCGAAAAAAATACAATTTGTTTTGTTAGATATTATCAAGCAATTGGTTTCTTTCTGTTTAAAAGTTAAGAAAATAAAGAACTCGGAAGAATAAATCACTATATGATACACGTGACCGTAAACGGATCGGAACGAATTACACCACACAATTGAAATATTATATGTGTATATAAATTAATATATACCTTAGCGCGCACTTGACGTTCTAGAGCCATCCTTATGATATTTTTGAAAAGACTGAAGTGCCGCGGCTTCTAAACGTGGCTTTTTATACGTTTCGGAGGAGTACGCAACCACCGTGGGCCAAGTCGGGGGAAAAATCCATCCAACAACGTAAGAGGGTTGTATACGGGGTGTTCTAAGAAACGTTCCGACGAAAAAAATGTTTCGTCGAAATTTTCCAGGGAAAATCGCCGTCGAAGATTCCTCGTTATTATATTCATGTCGACTAGATGTACCTTCAAGGCTTTCTTGATATAATATTTTCTTCTTCATTGACTAGGTAATCGATAAACGAGATACTATCGGAGATACTTTTTTTCCCATGTTCCACATCGTTGATGTGACACCATGTATAAGCGACGCAAGCGTGCGTGATTCCACACGTTTCGGTATTCTAATATTAGCGGCTTATTCAGTTAAACGAGAAATAGGTTTTCCGAAATCGCAGAGACGCGCAGCTGCTGTGTGAAAATTGGGCAACTTAGTAATGATTATAACATCCGGTAATAGACGAAACAAGATTCGCATGAATAAATCACTGTTTTGTTGGCTACTTTTTATTAAAACGAGCCAATGTAATAAAATAACTATTAAGGATCTCAGATGTCGATTGCGATAATATCTATAAAAATGCAACGACAAGAGAATATTTTTATTTTTTTTCATTGAATCTCACAATAATTGCCTGATAGAGCAGTCACACTGACAAAAAATTTACTAAATTTTATTTCTTTGAATCGTAAACATTTACATTAAATATTTATTTAATAAAAGAAAGATAATCGAATCAAACTAATGGGTTTTGTATCAAATAAGTAAATATTTATTTAAGTAAATATTTATAATAAGTAAATATTTATTTAAAACGATTTAAACAAATATTTATTAAAGTTTTTTTTCAGTGTAATTATCTGAAAATTCTTTTATTTTTTTAATATAAATTCGAGATTGCATATATTCCAATTTGAATCAAGAAATGATGAGAAACGAATGAACGATGAATAAATGAGAAGGGAGATATTACATGTCATTGTAAACGTTAGAATTAGAAAAACCTGAATACCTGATCCTTATTGGGATACTATTCTAGATTTGACATACAATGTCAAATCTAGGATTGTCTGATTTGTTCGAATAAAACAATTCGCGTTGTTCTTAGTCTGATTACAATGCATATTCCAGCATATAACTTCATCAGTATAGGGCGTAGGCAACGTGTCGAGGTCCTGACACAGAAGGAAAAAAAATACGGTCGCCCTCGTGGAAAGTGGGACGTGCTACTTTTAAATAGTTCTCTGTCATATGGCTCGGGTTATTATTGCGCGATCCAGATTTTGCGGCAGATACTCTCCTGTCGTGCGAACGCAAGATAGAGAAAATACGGAAAATTATAGACATTCCGAGGACAAGGCTTTAAAAGTTCATTGCTAATATATAATGGACTAATGTAGGCGAGAACGCTTGAGAGAATTCAAGGAATATTAAACTTTGCTCCTGCAAGACAATCTTATAATAAATCAATCGGGAAAAATTAAAATTACTGTACACGTTTTAGATATCAAAAGAGCAATAACTCACTCTCTTGAATTAACATTTTATTGTTTTTTTTTAAATTTTTAACTTTCGTGTCAAACTGTAAATTAATCCATTTATATGATTGAATCGTTTAGTTTCGGAGAGTAAATAACGCTTATTAATGTATGCACTTATTAGTATACATATGTAAATAATAAATTAAATATTTGAGTTAGATTTAATACACTTCTTAAGTTAATTTGTTTAACTTCATGATTTAATTTTAATTATGACATGAGGAATAGTAGCGATTTACAGAAATGATTAAAAATAACTCAAATTGGTTACAATATAACATATAATAAATTTGATATTACAAATTTAATACATAATATGAAGATATGTTTTTAGAAATATGCTGTAACATCCGAAACGGAAAGTTTCGGACGAATACAGTATCTTCCAGAAAGACAGTAAGATTTGCGCGGTTTCATTACATTACGTAATTTGAATCTCGCGTATGTCGATTTAAAGGAGATCATTTATTGGTTGGATAGTGGACCGATGAATCACGTTTAAATTTAAGTTTTCTGCGTTCTTCCACTAGCTACAATATCGTCTGCTCCGTGTCGAAGGTGCGTAGGTGTTATTCCTGAGAGCGCGATGATGAGATTCCGTATTCTTGACATTATCTTAAATGCAACTATTCGATACATTATTAGATACCAAAAAAGTAACGATAGCTTCATCCCTTGATGAAGCATTTTATTATTTTTAACTTTTCGAAAATATAAATCAATCCATTTATGTAATTAGTTTCAAAATAAACAATATCCATATTAATGTATATTCTTTTTATTAGTAAATGTAAACTAAGGAATTAAATTTAATAAATTTTCTTGAGTTAAATTGTCTAATTTTATTATTTTAAGTGAATTATAATGACATATTGAATAGGAGCTGTGACAACTTATAAAAATGATTTAAAATAACTTAAATTAAATTTAAATTGCTATTATAAATTTAACAGCGTTGATTTATAATAAAGTTTCTGATTCATATTTATAATTTCTTGATTAAAATCTTATGTATTTGTGTATAAATATATTTTAAATTAATTTCAAATTGAAATGAGAAAATATTATGCATATATTGAAGACATATAATAAAACAACTTTAATATAATAATAGAACTAAACGAAAAAAAAATTAACATCGAATGTAGCTTCTAATTCATATTTATAATTTCTGGATGAAATTTTACATTTTCTATAAATATATTGTAAATTAAATTTGATTGAAATTCTTTGTATATCTTTTTAATCTTCTCGTCGTTTGGTGTAAGTACGTGGTTGAGTAGGACGCGATTTGAAAAACTTTTTTCCTGTTGATGGAACCACATCTTGCTGTATGAAGCAGAAAAGATCAATGAAACGTGATTATTTAAATATCCTGAACCGATAAGTGAATGAAAAAGGATAAATAAGATTATTATATATATATATTAAAAAACTCGTTCACTTTCACTTTCACTTATTTCAATAGTTCTTAACTCTCCTATTTGCAAAAAAAAACGTTCATTATATTATTATCCCTTTTTACTTTTAGCATTTTCTTTTCGACTTTCTTGTATTATATTTATATTTAATAAACATCTATACCTTGTCCTGACTTTGTCTTTTTTTCAAAGATGTACGAATCAGTTTCTCTGACGATGATATATCTTCATCGCTATCCAATAAACTCGCGTTAGAAACCTGTCAAAAAAGAAATTCAACACATTAATAAAATCTTAATCTTATATTTAAAAAATTTTTTTTAATTCTTATTTCCTGAACTCTTGCAGAATACAGAAAGTTTATATGAATCATCAAGCACGCCGAAAAAATATCGATTCTGAAGAACAATTATATTTTTGTCAAGGACTTATGAGTTTGAAAAGTGCAGCGCCCTGATTTTTTTCTTTGTTGCGCGCCTACAATAATAAATACTTGTAATTATTTTTTAATCTGCTATTACTTGTTCTTCCATCAAGAACTCGTTCAGCATATATATTGCTTGTGTATTCTCTCTTGATATCATTGATCATTTTAGTTTGGTAATTTATAATATTTTTTAACTCGACTGATTGTATTCTATAATGACTTTTTAAAACTGATATTCTGTTGATGAGCTTGATTTATATATTTTCATACAATCTGCGTTCTAAAAGAGTTCAAGAAATAAAAATTTAAGAAACTTTTTAAATATCGCAAATTAAGAAAATTTTATTACACTAAAATTTTTTGTTTATTACCTTAACCTTTGTGCTTTCTCGTGTTATAATTTCTTTTTCCTTCTGAAGAGTTTTTAATTGATGTTGAAGCGTGTTAATAGAAAATTCGTTGCTACTCTTAGTTTTTTCCAGAATTTTTTGCATTTCAGCGTTTTGCTTTTGTGCAAGTTGCAAATCTTTCTGCATGTTTGAAAGTTTATTTTCGAGATTCTTGGAATAATCTATTTCGCTACTTAATTTTTTTTCTATTCTGTTTACATCATTTATGAAACCTGTCTCTCTTAGTTTCAATGAGTTTAACATCGTCTCTAAATGCTGAATCTAGAAAATAATATTGAATTAGTAAAGACTAATATTATATTGGTCAAAATTGTTGAACGAGTCTGTACATAATTTATTTTACTTTTTCCGTTTTTGTACGTAATTCATTCTCTAGCATATTTTGCGTCTCCAGTAATGCTTCGCTCTTAGCACACATTTGGTTATATCTTGCCATTATCACCTCGATTTCATTTCTGTCATAAAAAAAAACAAATTACTCAAATTTTAATAATTTTAACGATAGAGCACACAATCTGAAAGATATTTTTATTTTTAAAACTTCATCAAATTTGATTAATATAAATACTCACTTGTACATGGAGATTTCATTCTGTAATTTTGAAATAAGTGTATCCTTTTGCGCTATCATATCCGTAATATTGATTTTATCTTGTTCTAATGTATTCAGTTGTGATTGTAAACTTTTGAATTTTGTTTCTAGTCGCTGTTGTTCCTAAAACAGATATTAAACTTACAACATTAATAAAAAAAGAAAAGAGCTGAAAAGATTTTCTAGAATTTCTTTTTAACAATGTACTTCAATGAATAATGTTTTTTCCTTAGCGTGTGCGCTCACTAATTCATTTTTCTGTGAATGGAATTTCCGCTCGATGTCATTTACTTGTTCTTGCCATTTGTTTTGCTCCATCAGTGCCTCCTGCATTCTAATAAAATTGCTTAGTTAATACTATTATATTCGTACAATTTATTGCGTGTGGTGTGATGACTTACTTCTCTTCTTGAAGTAGCAATTTATTTTCCACTTGTGCGGCAGATTTCGCGATGTCGCATTTCTCTTTCTCGATCGTCTGCAGTCGCAATTGTAAATTCTCGCATTCCGATAGCAACCGCTGTTGTTCCTAAATTAGAAAAGGCATTCAAAATAAATAAATGGAAAAAAATTGTGGGATCTCTTTAAAAACTGTTTAAACAACATACTTTGACGAGCATCAACTTTTCCTCAGCATGTTTATTCGCCAATTCATTCCTCTGATTCTGCAGCTTGTTTTCAGAATTTTCCAATTGCTTCCACAATTTATTTAGCTCTGCCGATCTCTCTTGTAATCTGATTCAAGAAACAATTTTGATAAAAATTTTTGTTTATGCGATGTCAGAAGTATAACGAAAATTATACCTTTCTTTTTGAAGCTGCAATTCATTTTTCAATTTTGCAACACAGTTCTCCATATCTGCAATTATAGAATTAATTGTTTATGATAATGAGCCTAAAATTAAGATTCAAATCATGTATGTAAAAGTATACCTTTCGATTCCGCCTCATTCTGTTGTAGCTTCTGGATAGTTTCTTGCTGCTTTAGAATCACGTCGTCGTATAAGGTGGATAAACTAACGTGATGTTGCTGAAAACTGGCAAGGCTCTCTCTGATGTAATTCATATATTCCGTGATATTCTCGATGTACGGCCAAGTTGCGTTCAGTCTGTTGCCAAAAAAAGAAAGTCAAGTCGTAGAATATATAAGAGAGATTCGTGTTACAACAACTGTTCGTGTTACAAAAAAGAAAGAAGAAAGAAATGAGACTTACTTTGTTTGGATCTCTTCCTTGTTGCGTATGTCTGTTTCCAAGGAGGCGGACAAAGAGGCCTGCGCCTCCTGGCTCTCCTTCAGTTTTCGTCTTAGACTTTGGATTGTACGGTCCTTATTCTGCTGGTTTTGCTGCTTGTCATCATGTGTGCAAGAACCTTCATTCACCTGCTACTTCCATAAAATATTCATGAAAAATTATTTTCCTTGCTTATTATAGAGCAACTTCGATCAAACTTGAATCAACTTAAGCGGCTTGAATTAATTTAATTGGAAGAAAGCTTAATAAAATAAAATTTCAAGTTGTATAATTCATTATGTCTGTATTTAATTTTTCCTTCCGTGTCAAATAAAAAAAATTAAGAATCCTATTTACTATTAAGTTAATTGGAGTTTGATTGAAGTCATCATTATAGAAATTACTCTTGAGCTGTTTGTATTCGTACTTCTTCCGTTTGCTGTAATCTATCATTGTTCCCTGTTTGGTTCATCCATTGTGCGATCATTGCATCGATAAACTTGCCGCTACTTTGCGTGCTGCTCGCGCGAACTTTTTCTATAAGTTTCAGATGAAAATCACGACAATCACGAAGATCAATTAAAGCGAAAGACAAAACTTACCTTCTTGCTGCATGTTTTTCTGTTTTAAAATATACTTTTTAATTGATTTATAACAATCGAAGCTCAGTTCGGGTTTTATCTACTTTGCAGTTCAAATCGCAGATGCTCAGATGTTTAACAAAAACTTCACCTCGCTTTTACAATTTAATATGATTGGTTAAATTTAAATACCAATCACATTTTACTACTTCTGTTATGTTCCAATATACACTGCCAATATTAAAAATCTATAGTATATGTAATTTAAACTATAGATTTTCAGTAATGATAGTGCATATATAAAACATGACCTAATTTATCTCCGTTTGTCTTTTATCTTCTTCTAATTCTAAGAATTAAAAAAAGATAGCGAGTAAATTAAATCGATTTTAAAGTTAATCTACATTGATTAACTTTACAAAAATATAGTGGTAAGCGCTACTGGATTTTACATTCTTGCAAAAATAAAGAAATCAAATGAGGCAATTTCGAATCCGTATATTTGTTGATAATTTTTTTGTATTATGATAATGTGCAATTATGGAAATTAGCAACAGAAGCTGTTTTTACTGGAAATCCTTTAAATCCGGTTTCTAGGATATGAAAATATTACATAAAATAAACGATGTGAATTAAATTATTCTTGGAAAAACATAAACAGCGCTCTGTAATCGGTTCGTATTTGTATGAAGTATCGCGCAGCATACTGCAACGTTCTCTGTCGGTCTATCGTGCAAGCATTTCACTGCACTTCGCGTTCAGCGTCTCCGAATTGTTTTCAGGTTATATTTACATCGTGGTGGAACATAAAACCTTAAAAACAATATATTTTGAAAGAATATTTCCAACAGAAACGAACGCTCACGTCATATAATAGTGCCAGTTTAAAAATGCAGAAAGAAAAATGAGTATTTAATTGAAGATAGAAATAATGATTTTTGTAAGATTTGATGTTGTTGTGATGTTATAGTCTGTGAAATTTTGAGAATCTCATGCTTCCTTTTGATACTATTATCGCACAATTTGAAGTCTGTTAGTAATCTATTAAACTAAATTTTATTTCAAAAAAAGATTAACCATGTCAGGACTATTCGAGCAGATCAAGCTGCTTTATGATCAGGCACTTTATTGTAATGTGATCTCTCTGACGAACTTGGTGCTCTCTCTCAGCGAACACAATGCTGATTTGCTACCTGGTTACAGCAAGTTTCATGTATACGTTTATTACGCAGATGCTCACTTTCATTTGAGTAAATATCGTAGAGCAGAGACTCTCTACAAGAAGGCTCTGCAGTTCCGTAAGTGTCTGTTAAAATCCAAAGGTACAGGGAAACCTTTATTGGATGGACAGAAGGATCTGCCATCGGATGTCAATATCAAATATCAGATTCACTTATGTCTAGTCAAGTCCAAGAATTTGCAAGAAGCTTTGCAAGTGCTACAGAGCATTCCTGGCAAGCAGCGTACTGCCAAAGTAAACATGGCACTAGCCAAGATGTTTCACGAACAAGGAATGGAACGGTCTGCTATTACCACATACAAAGAAGTATTGAAAGAATGTCCATTGGCTTTAGAAGCAGCCGAAGGTCTCCTTTCTTTAGGAGTAAAGGGTGTGGAGGTCAATTCTCTGATCGTCGGCTCTATCTCGAATTCGATGAATTTGGAATGGCTTAATACGTGGATCAAGGCCCATGCACATATTCATAATAGAGAATACACTCATGCCGTGAGCACTCTGAGATCATTGGACAATGTTGTTTTGCTTAGGGATAATTTCAATCTATTGACTATCATGGGCGAGTGTTATTATTATGCGGGTGATGATAAGAATGCTCTGTTGTGTCTGAGGCGAGCTCGTGTTATTGAACCAGATATAACAAAAGGGTAAGTCCACATTTAGAGATTTATTTATATATTACACGGAGTGTTTATTGTTTGTTACTTCTCTCTACAGGGTGGACATGTATGCTGCAGTTCTATACAAAATGCACCATATCAAAGAATTGGAACGGCTGATACCAGCGATAACTGCTAACAACGAATGTACCGGCGAAATTTACGTAGCAATGGCATATTCCCTGTTTGCCGCTAGAAAGTTCAGCAGAGCAAATACTCTTACTGCTCAGGCATTAAATCTGAATCCTAATGACATAGAGGCCACTATATTACGGGGTAATCTTCTTATCGAGCAAAAAAAGTATCAGGACGCTTTGTTCTTTTTTAGACACGCCGTGCAATTGAAACCGTATAGGTATGAACCGCATAAAGGTTTAGTAGATTGTCTTGTTGGGATGCATAGGTTGCGAGAAGCTCTGAATATCGCCAGCAGCTCTTGCAAACAACTTGGACACACTACAAGAGTTCTAACAGTGAGTTAAAGTTAAAAGAAAAAATGTAACTAAAATATATGTAAATTAAAAAATATATAACAATGCATTTTGCGTTTGCAGTTATATGCATCCGTCTTGATGAAAGATCCTGTGTCAGTGAGCAAAGCTAAGAACCTTCTCGAAAAAGCTTTATCTCAAGATGAAGTCTACTTACCTGCAGTGTATTTACTCGCGGAGATATATGAACAGGAAATGAATTTGGAAGCAGCCATCGAACTACTCGAGAGACAGGTGGAGATTCACTCTACCTGTAAGCTCCATCAAACTTTGGGAGACTTATGGGCAAGAATGCACAATGAGGAGAAGGCTCTAGATCATTATGTGATAGCTTTAAAGTACATATTTCATTTTTGTAATTGTTGATTTACATCATAAATCTATAGATGAAGCTTATCTAATTTTTGTCTTCAGCTTGGATCCAAACAACAGGAGAGCTATAGAGGGAATGCACAGATTAGACAATTCTTCTAGTAAATTGGATTCCGCTTATTATATGACCGTTGGTGAGGAACAGGCTGATACAACTTATGATGTCGGTGATGGTCTGCCGGATACAGATAACGATGAGGCACCCGAGGAGAGCGAGACTGAAGCCATTTGGTCGGATATGGACTTGGAAGCTAATAGTCAATAATCATTCTTGTTATAGAAATGAATAACCAGTGAAAATTGATCGAAATTTTGGCTTCTAAACTAAGTCCATTAATAACGGATTTCTTGAAAAAGAATCTTGGAAAAATAATAATTTGTACGAATGAAATGAGACTGAGATTGTTCGTGATTATTATTTGATAGGATTATACATCGTAGACAATTTATTTCTTTTTATAATAAATTCAATGATTCTACCGTTGTGGAGCTCTGTTGCCTACTTTTAAAAATGTCAATGTTAAATTTTTATTAATTTCTATTACGAAAATATTTTCATAAAATGGAGAACTCTAATATCAGGAGGATTAAGGCAAATGAACATGTACCTATTATTTGTTATATTAGTTATATTAGCGGTTACAACTTAGATTTCGATGAACAGCGCAAACTATTCAATGATAAAATATACATATATAGATTGTAGCAAGTCATAATAATAATAATTCTTAGATCGATGTAAAACAATATCACATCATTTGCTGAATAGGAAAGCTTATCACTGGCTTGCGATTTGTCAACATGCCTTTCCATATCTTTTTTACACCTGATATGTCGGTATTGTCAAGGATTCAAGGATAAAGCCTCAATTACCGGAAATATATTCGTGGCTATGTAACAATACTACATTCGTCAACAATATCCGTATATGTATGTGTATATATATATATCTACATATATATATGTGTATATATAGACACATAAAAGTATTATTAGATACTTTAAAGAGTGCCATTTAAATAACATAATTGATATACATATATAAATATATATGTGTATGTATGTGTATATATATATATATATATATATATATATATATATATATATATATATATATATATATATATATATATATATATATATATATACATAAAT
>Ga0157364_1004732_pt1 | contig 13672 bp, 4 predicted proteins | sample AttsexASBM2_FD_111476 | JGI IMG/M metagenome (GOLD analysis project Ga0157364, IMG submission 111476) | Fungus gardens microbial communities from leaf cutter ant in Ribeirão Preto, State of São Paulo, Brazil - Atta sexdens ASBM2 | ecosystem: Host-associated > Fungi > Mycelium > Unclassified ... | reverse complement strand
TTAATCTTTATTTTAATAATATTAATTGAATTATTCCCGAGACTAGTTGAATCAGATGAAATGCATTAGAAAAATTTTTTTCATATTATCAGTTTCCCCTTATTATTAAAATATTATTAAGTAATCAAATGTATGTAGTAACTGGTGTAGAATTCATTTTTTCGATAAGTCTTTTAATTTCGTCTGTAAAAATTCGAAACTAAAAAATGAGTCTATTAGCCTTGGTCTCCCCTATGTATAAGTTAAAATGATAACTATCGACTTTCTAGCTTGCTTATAACTTTTCTTGTCTGTTCGATGTTCAATATTAAATTTCATAATTAATCATTAAATCGATTATTCTCGAAATACAGCTCCTCTAAAATTAACCGTTCGGTGTCACATTATGAGAACGACATAGCTTGGTATGGCATACCCAACCCAATTTAATTGGGTTATATACGGAAAAAATAATTTCGCTGAAATCTAAAATTTTGATATAGATCTGAAAATAATTTTGAACTATCAAAATTTATGTTGGAAAATTCAAAATTGATGAACAGTGCTATAAAAAATTTTGATATTCTAACGTTCAAATTGAATTTCTAACAGAATCATTTTCAGAATTGTATCCAGCAAAATTTTTCAGAACTGTATCTAAAATTTTTCATCTTTCATCGAATCGTTCTTTCCAAGTAACTTTCATAAAAAGTAATATATTGTAAAAATTTTTTTTAATCAAAATAGCAAACATTAAGAAACACAACGATATCAAACAAATTGTATCTTTATTAATAAAAAAAGTTATAAACAATGGAAAAAGTTATAAACTATTGGAAAAGAAAAAGTTATAAACTGTTGGATAAATGTTGAAAAAAGAAAGTCAGGTATGCTATACCTTAAGTACATTGAAAGATTAATTAAAAAATTTTATTGTACATTTATTTTGTTAAAATTAAATTCGTAAAAATTTCAAAACTTTAGTCTCTTACTAAACATGTGCAGTCTAGAAGAAATTCTACTGCATCCTTTGTATTACATTGCGAGTGGTGCTAAATCACTTCAAAGGTCTCCCAGTTCGATAAGCGACTGTTTCGGATGTAACAGCAAGTGAATGCATACAACAAAACGCACGTATACGTTAAACTGCATAAGGTGATGCGCGTACAATCTGTTCAGGTTTCAGTCAATGTCGATATGAAGGAGAGACTGTTCTGAATTCTCATGGCAATAGCAAAGAGAAAGAAAGAGGGAGGGAGGAAGGGAGAGGAGAGAGAGAGAGAGAGATAGAGAGAGAGAGAAAGAGAAAGAGGAGGAAGAAGAGGGTGAGGGACGAGGGTTAGACCTTTTACATGTAGGAATAGAAAACAGGACGGTAGCTCATTAGCGGTAATTGGTAACTAAGCAAAAGAGGAAGCTCGTTATCCAAAAGTACACACAGCCTAGTTACATATATATCTATTTTATAATCCGTACTTGTATGGCTTGAACTTGTTGGACCGTCGTTGCTTCGCCAACGTCTGTTTCATCATCTCTCTTTCCTGTCAGTATTCGCCAACCAACCACGTCTCTTTTGCGTTGTGAAAACATATCCTGTAGAGACCCGAAGTATATACGGTGTCACATATATATATATATATATGTATATATATCTAAGTACATATATATTTGTTTTTAACTATATACATATATAGAGCTAAAATTTTCTATATATTAAATATGTCGTATTGGCTGAAACTGCTCGCGATTATACATTGTCGTGACTTGGTGTGTCGACTCGAATGGAATTACACGTGTGCGAAGAATAAATGATAATATGGGTGATATCTACTAATAACATCGTCGCGCTTTTCACTGTGTATGTTTGTTTGTATGTATGTGCAGTTCGCAATCCTATTATATCGCGTGGTTGCAGAGGTGCAAATGCAATCGCGGTATAATTTAAGCGGATCAAGAACTTGGATTAGCATGGACATAATGGACGATTCAATGACCAGGAAGCTATTAAGTCTGCTACCTTCTACAGCGTGATCAAGGCTTAAGTATTCTCAAATCGAGACTTGTTAATAATTATATATTGTCTAACACTCTTGTTAATAATTAATGACTTTATTAATTATATATGTTTACTTGTTTAATCATTCCTACACGGAAAGAATGATTCTGCTAAAACATTTAAAAATTTAACTAGATATGAAAAATGTTTGTAGATCTGAAAAAATGTTTGTTAAACCATCAAAATTATTTTGTAGAAGCTCAAGCTGGATGCTAGAATTTAAATCTTTGCAACATTGCTTATTATGCTTGAGCATTTTATATAATTTTTTTAATAGTTCAATGCAATTATTTTCTATGTATCCAAATTGTTAGATACTTCAATAAAATCATTCTATTCATGTATATTTTTTCTAATATAGATATCTAAAATAGATATTAATCTTCCGGAGCAAAATTTGTGAAAATATGATTATTGACGCTGGGTTTGTAAAACTTATTTAATTTATATTAATTAAAAGACATGTATTAATTTTAAATAATCAAGATCATAACTTGTATAAAAAAGAATTAATATAGAAGAATTAATATAGAAGAATTAATCGAAATCTGTCACAACTATGGAACCGATTCGATTCTCCTTGAAATATGTTGTTAAGACAAAATTCTAAAAGGTATGTATTTTTTTTATCGATTCAATTTGAAATTTAAGAGAACAACTTCTCAAAACTTAATGGGGATGTATTTTAAACATATCAGATTTTTAAAATCTAAATACTAGTTGTAAAGTATATAAAAATTTCGTTTGAAACTTTTTTTATATATCTTACTGTTTTACTGATAATTGACAGGATAACTATTAGCTTTGAGCGGTTTTTTTAATCTTAAATCTGAAATTAGGCCGATAAAAAAATACATGTTTTAAATTTTTGTGTTTAACAACATATTTCGGAAGGAAAGAATTGTACAAACAGGTCCTTTGTAAATATATTTTAATAAATATATTTTAATAAAAATAATCCAAAGTTACAAACTTTTAAAAAACTTGAATTGACATTCTTGATAAAGAGATTTATATAATAATTGAGTGGGTCTAATAGATTCACTCAACGTTACTATCATTTTAAAGAATTAAACTCACCATATTCTCAAATACTATATATACGTGCTCGAATTTTATACGGTCATTGTTAGCATTAAATTTTGACATACGATTTAACAGAAACGTTGCTTGTCGAGATGCAATAACGAGATAGATTGCTTACACCTCATTTACTGTAGTTAATACCAACGCGTGAAATGAAGTTGCCGATGGGAAAGAGACATCTCCGCAAACTATGTATTAACAAGGGAAATTATTGGCTTTTGGGGTAAGGAGGGGAAGAGAGAAGAGCGGACGGACTACCGCTACCATGACGCGGTGCGAGGTAACCGTATCTGGCGGAATGCTCGTTCCCAGTAATGCAATAACTGTGGCATCATAAGGGCAGGATACCACGAACGGCTAGCATTCATATTGGTTGGACCGGCGAAATCGGCAGTACACGCGCGAGAGTACGTAAAATCGCTACAGCACGTGGAGAAAAAAAAACGTGTATAAAATTCTTCAATTAATATGCAATAACATGCACAGAGACTTTCCCATACAGTGCAATATGGTTAAAAAAGAAAAATCCATATAGCAGAAAGCAATGTTACAATTTTTTTCCAGCGTAATAGAACGATTTTGTCTCTTTTTTTTTCGAATATAAGTCCATTTAAATTTTTTTAGATTTGGTCAATTTTTTTCACAACAACAGTGCTTCCGTAATGTGTAAATCACTTAGAGATTCCTATTTGCCGAATATTGTCCTATTACTATACAAACTCGCGCGTCTGACATTTTTGTTTAGATATAACATGTTATTTATTTATGAACAATTTAATCCAAATAATATCTGAAAACATGTAGAGAAATTTATTTTTCTATTGAATGAGAGGGTATCATTTAGTTTTCGAAAAATAAATGGTCGCTGCTTGATTGTAGATAGAACTTATTTGCTATATTATTACAATGTTTCACGTAGTTAGAATGGATTGGCATTGTATCAACTTGGTATTAGTAGGGACGCCCATCTCTTAACATTACACTGAAACAACAAAGAGATACATCCACATAATCAAGAAATCTCTCGGTAATGCTTTCTTATTCTCGGCAATACTGTGCTTTCTTACTCCAAAAAGTTTCACCAAACGTTATCTCTACTAAAAAATCTGTCGAATGAAACGAACCTGAAGTAATTTCGCCAGACTCTCGCAGATTTTATTGCGATGCTCTTGTTTACGGGGAATCCCACCGACATACGTTGCTTTAGATACTATTGGCAGTGAAATATGCGCTTGGTTGCATTTTAAGAAACGTCAGACGAAAGACGACATAAACCGTTCATCTAGCTTTTATCGCGTCATTCTTATCCAATAAACTCGGATGGCATACTTAATAAAAATTCAAACTCGCTGAACTTCTTCCGCATAATTATTGTCCATAAAAATAAGCATATCGATCGATTCAGCCAATCCATCCATCAAATAAGTAGTAAGAAATATAAATTTCTCTCATATCTTTTGATAGTTCTTTTTTCTCACAAAAAAGCTTTTACAGAAATTATATTTATTTATTATTTGTGAATCATAAAAATAAAATATATGTATTGAAAAGTAATCCTTTTTCTCGTATATCGTTTACACATTAAAACATCGTCAATACAAACTTATAAAATATATTGTCCACAATATATTTTATATATGACTATAAAGTTTGCTGTAATTCCAAAAATGAATGAAATAGAGCGACTAGTAGCAGTGAGCGAGTATCTTAAGTTTATATACCTTCTTATGTATTGCCTGCACGCGGAATTTAACTTGTCCGAAATACAATGCGAAGGGCGTCAGCTCGAGCGTGCAATGATCGCTGATGCAAAGTCTCTCTAGCTTACAGGATATTTTATTTCAATATCCAAATGGAAAAAGGAGATATGAATACGAAGTGTATTCACTGGAGAAGTAGCCAGTGAATGTACATATATATTGTGCTAAATTGGATCAAGCAGTTCCAAAAAATTTCAACCAAAATTTCAATTAAAATAACGCTTATTATAATTACTATTTTTAATAAATATAAAATAATTCATCTATTAACATAATATAGAATGCAAAACATAGAATCACATTTTCTGAACATTCTGTATGGTTAAACAATTATTAATTTAGAGGAAAGCATACTTATTATAATGCTTTGAACTAATAAGATATATTTTACTGAGAAAGAGAGAGAGAGAGAGAGAGAGAGAGAGAAGAATAGATTTTTTGAATGCGTTAAAAATAGAATTACAATAAATTTTTTGATAAAAATAGGATTTAATCACTATTTAGTAGACAATTTGACGATTGTACAATTGTTCAAATACGATTATTATCTGACATAATCGTATTGTCGAATAGCACAATGGTACTAGACCACTTTGATTAACCGCATGTCAATACGTGCACGAAGATGGAAGGATAGCAGGCGACGTTAAGTGGTATTCTCATGTACAGCAAGTGTGCCCAATTGAATCTGTCGAGTAAGCTCGATCTAATACCTTGAGACGTGTTACTGTCCCAAGTTCTCTACAAGACCGGTTTGATGAGAACTTAACATTTGCATATTGTTGACAATGTATATAGTTAATGTACATTTAGAATCGATATTATAACATTTGGAAATTATATATCAATTATTGTTCAGAGATTGCACGGTTATAAGGTTTAGATCAATCATTTTTATGAACTACCTGTTTTCCTAAAACATTAAGCGATGAAGTAATTGGACTGAAAATTATTTCCATAAAATTAAAAATCGCGTTTTTAAAACCTTGAGTAGTCTACGTAATTATAAATAGTCCAACAAAATTATTTCCAGGTTTGTATTTAGCTAAATTTCTAAATACTTCAGCAAAATCATTCTTTCCGTGAATACGTTCGTACGTGTGAAAATATTATATGGACACAAGTGTCTTATACGTGTTTGCAGTGATATATTGCCGTGTATATGTTTCCCTGTAACTTCCAGAAAGAATTTCCAGCGTATTCGTATTTTTACATAAAGTTATTGAAGCACGGATGTATATGTATCGTGCGTGGTTTCCGGCCGAAGGCAGAGGTATGCGTTTGACCTGTAAAGATTAACGTGTCTGCGCATTGTGGACTTTCATACGCTCGATCGGATACAACCGGATGAATACACACTGATGTTTTCTATCAGAAAGAACATTCGATCGGTGACCATCCCGAAGTTCTATTCTTTTTTTGTGTATATATATATGATTAAATCAATTATGCTTTTGAGTGGTTTGCTATATTTGCACATCAATGTTCATAGAATCTTTAAGAAGGATGAAAAGTAGAAACAGCTTCGAAAAAATTTGTCTCATAATAATAGATCAATCGATAATTGTTTACAATTATTTTTCACAATTTTGCTGATTTAAATTTTTTATATTACTTAAAATATTTAAAAAATAATTTAAAAACCGAATTTAGTGCTTAATTTTAATTTATTATGTAAACGTCAAATGTTTTATCGATGTCATATTGTTAACTTGGTAGGAACAATTTAACTCGCCAACGTACGTCAAACTGTGGACTATTCTGAAACATTTTCCGCCGATATTCTCAAGACTTCGGGTAACCACGACACCGTGTATGTGATACGACGCGTATGCGTACTCTCGCGAATGGCCGAGCACGAGCAAGCGAAGTGGAACAACGTCAGTAACAGTTTCTCGAAACTGGTTTGTTCAACATCATTCTAGAAAACAGTCTCTGTGAAAATGCAGGATATCAAACGCGTATGCAAAATTTTTCAAACCATGGTGTTCCAACGTCAAATTAAAAAACAAAGCATCTAACTTTTCGTTTTATGCAACAGAATGCATTAATGTTTGTTAAAGCAAGATCCATCATTTCTTTTCACAATATTTTTTTTTAAACTGAAATAATCGAATCGCGTACAAATTGCAGAAAAAACATTATAAGAAAAATAGAAAAATAAAGCTATGTTTACAAACATGCAAATACATAGAGCTATCACTTTTAAAATAAAATTCTAACAGCTGTTTGTTGTGTCACTACAAATATATCTACGGATTTTCCATTAATTATATTTTAAAATTAATGGCATAATGGTTAAAACGTAATCAATTTCATTCCGATAAACAAATCAAAACAATTATATATTTTAGAAGATTGGTAAACAATTTTCAACGCAAATATTTTTTTGTATAATCTATTTTATTTTAATAAAATTTATATTAATCATTTTCTAAATTTATAATTTTTTCTGAAGTTTATAATCTTCACTTTACAATTTTAACGAAAAGAAATTTAATCGACAAGAGAAGGTGGAGAGAGTGCAGAAGGGACTGTACCATATACATTCTATCTAGATATGCGTTTGCGGGAAACGTGCTTGCGCATTCATGGGATTTATCGTAAAATGTAGGATTCAGTAGGAAGATTTTATACTTTGATGAGTTTTGAGTTGATTTTCCATAATAAAAATGTGATTGAGAGCCATTACTCATCACTCTTGAAAATTTAACATTAAATGTCTTTGAAATCGAACTTAAGATTAAACTTTTCTTTAACAAAAATATATTAAAAATTTCAATAGAGAACTATAATTGTGTTTTATATTTAAATTTAAATTCATCAAAGTCATTTAATAGGTTACGCTACATATACTTCTTAGATATCACTGTCTGATGTATACTTTTGTTAGAAAATTCCAACTTTCATACTTGATAATACATGCTATGTCATGGACACAGAAACTGAAAAATCGTAGAACTTGATATCAGTAATCTCAAAACTGCGGCAAGCGATCCATAAAATACGGTGCAAAACTTGGAGGCGAGAAGTATCGATGAATTTGCAGATAGAATTGAACATTTTTCGCGTGATCTATAGATTTCGCGACGGTTTAGAGTACGAGAGATTCTGAAATTACACTTTCTTGTGACAAAACGATCGAGAACAGCGAGAATACGCGAGTACCATTCCGCATTTGTTTATCTGAAGAGTGTCACAAGACTTGTTGGTCGGTTGGGTCACTGCCAAGCTTAGTATTGCTTCATAAATTCTTACCAAGGAACCGCTGTATCATCTCGTGCTGTGTCGCAAATAGTAGTGGCCGCGCGCACACCAATAATCGGATGTGTCTAAACCAGATTTATAACCGACGTTGTCCCTTTCAAAACCAGCGCGAATTAAAGTTCGACGGGGGCGAGTAAGGTTCGGCGTAGTCAAAATTGTCTGCAGTTTAACTGAGAGGAGATGGAATAAATCTGCGAATGTGCGCCATCGACTGTCGTGGTTGCGACGATCTCGCGGTATTATCATCAAGGCGTTCCATTACGTTCGATTTAATGCAAATATGATTGCGCTACCTCAGAATTGATATTTTTGTGTACAATATGTAGTTATTGATTTTATGATATATAGTATATAAAATCGGTACTACATGGAACAAACGAGATGGAAATGTAGAATTGCCTGCACGTTTGTTAGAAACTTCTATGCTATATAACGGACTCTGTAACGTTAATCTGATTTGTTAGATAAAAACTTTTTTAAATTTTCAATATCCAGTTGTAATCTCGAGCAAAGAGACTGATGTCACGCACCTTTCGTTGGCAGATGGACAGTATTTGATCTTGAACGTGGAATTTTTCAATCTTTATATGTATTTTTGCTTCTCAAACTAAATTATACAGGTCACGTTGCAATATGTGTGACCCCATTTCAAGGACCAGAAATTTCTAATATTTGAAATATTCTATATAGTTTCAGCTTTACAATTTCGGAATTTATTCGTCATAGTACTTGTATGGAGAATGTTTAGAAAAATAATTATTAAAAAACGTCGTTTTCCTGCATTAGAGATATAAATTTAACTGAAAAAGAAAAGCACGTTTATTTCTATTTTTCTCTGAATTATTTTAATTAATACGTAATTATATAAAAAAGAATGCGAGAAAATCGAGATAGAGCAACCAAAATTTATCTCGTAACCACAAGTATTGGAATAACGTCCAGCTGCGTATGATTATAGCATAAGAGAGCATGAGAGACATGAAGAAGATCGCATGCGATTTTCGAGACTCACCTGCGAAGATGAGTATGGAAATGAGATTCGCGGACGTGGAAGAACGGGCCAAACAGATGATTCAACCCAAAACGCGGACTCAGATTAACCAGCGGGTTGGAGTGGCGGCTGCAGATAAAGTGATTACTTTCAGCACCCGTGGTCTCATTCAGATCCTTTCTTTTAATTCAGTCCGGTCCTTTTAGAGACCGTGGCCCTTCTCCTGAGCCGGGAACCTCCGTGACGGCGATAAAATTAAACTTCCACTGCGCCGAAGATTTATTTTCTAAAAGGAACTTCCTCGCTCGGCTGCATCACACGCACCGCGCCAAATTCAATGCAAAACCATCATCCTTCCTTTCCCCTTTCTCTCCTATGTAAAGACTTTAACGGGGAAATAGTGCGCCGCTTCCGACGATACTGCCGAGAGCACACAAAATACGGACGTGCGAACTAGATTAAAAGTTTTATTATCTAATCATCTATTATACAAGCGAAGATTTTGTAGATGCATTACATTCTAAAATTATAGCATAATATATATTTGCTAAGTGTTATTAAGCTTTAATACTGTTATTTTCTGTTAAAACGGCTGCATGAGCAATTACGAATATGGAATTAGTATTGATCACAAATTTATATTTCGCGGCTGTATTATTTGTAAAATGTATTAGTAATAAGGGAGCAATATATTATTTCTTTGTAGCCGATCGTATATGAGAAATACCGTAATCGAATTGCTGGAAAATCGTAATTATATCATAATGTACAACATATATTCTATAAAAAGATTGTTTCTCGTGTACATAGTCAAACGATAATTGCTTCCAGCGAACTAATAATGTTCATAACGTTAGATTTGCATCAAGCAATCCTAGAATAGATCTACATGTAAGTAGATCTACTCTCTTAAAATTATATATTATATATAGACTATATTTTGTGATGTAAAGTGTAAAATCAAAAAAAGGTCGGGTCACAATACTTAAAGTTTTCTCGTAAAAATACATTATATAGAGATAGTAAATTCCATTGTTCGAGTGATCGTTAAAGCAAGTAGAAACGTTACCGCAATACTCGAGAAGATGAATGAAAATTCTGCCAAGGTATACGACGTTATCATCGCGTAGTTTTTCTTTCCCGTTGTTTACTTATTTTATGTATTGTATAATAAAATGTTTCTCGGACAGCGTAATTTCTCTTGGCTTGATATGTAAGCAATTTGAATAAAAAAAATTAAAATTTTGTATTCAGGTTCAAAGATATAATTGTGCAATATAGGAATAATTTTGCAAGTTAAATCTTAAATATTTAAGATAATGAGACATCGCATCTTAAATATTTCCACAAACTTTAAGAAAAATTTAATTTAAAATTTTAGTTACTGAATCACTTTAAATTCAAAGATCGTGACAAATGATTGCGCTCCTATTTGCACTAACAAAAATTGATTTCATATTCGCGAAACAACTTATAGACGGAAGCAAGTCACGTATCTTACCTGAAATGCAATGTGTACGATTGTAATTTAAGTCAACATTGAATATACGAAAGAAAAACGTGCACTAAAAATTCGCCAACAAGTGCAGTTTGCAGAAGATCCTTCTCATTCTACTTCGAGAAGTTCATGTAGCTAAATAAGGCTACATAGCAAGAAATCTTGCTGCTGTATTATTTCACTTAATTAACTGCGAACCATTCATTCACAGTTTCATTAGAAATTCAATTAAATATTTTTACATTAGTTTTTGTATTCATGTTTAGACATATTTACAATTAAGACGCAAAAATTTTTTTGTCAAAGAATGCGTCAGTGTAATACATTTCCCGTTATTTAATTATGGTGTAACAAGGAAAAAAATTTCAGTACTTGTTTTAATATTCCATAAACACCATATATTTCCTCATTCACATCTTATTTATGAATAAGAAGAAAAAAGAGATTAAACGGAGGAAGAATATAAAATCTCTCAAGTACTTATATATTATTAGACTTACACAAAAAGAACAGTTTTATTAAAGTAAAAATTTAGCTAGATACACGCCTGAAAATAATTTTTAGACCATTAAAATAATTTAACTATTAAAATAAAGTAGGTACTCAAATAATGAGCAATATTGCAAAAACTTTTGATAATCTAGTAATCGTCTTGAGCGTTCTACAATTATTTTAAAGATTCAATAAAATTTTTTTTTATTTATATCTAGCTAAATTTTTAGATACTTCAACAAAATCACATTCTTCTTACGCACAAACTATTTTTTTAGAAATGTATGAATATAAATTATATGTATAAATATAACATTTTCTTAGAAATTTATGAAGTTACAAATCACATTATAAATCTATAATAAATAAAATATATATAAATAAAAAATATATATAAAAAATATATATAAATAAAATATATATTTAACCGAATATCAGATTACATAATTGTAGATCATTACGTACGTATTCTAAGATATTATTGTAATATATACTATTATAAAATAGGACCTCCTTGTCACAAATTTTCATGTATTAATGACGAATAAATGTCACGATAGAATATTAGTCGTTGTGCTGAGAGAGTATATCGATCATCAATTATATTCACAAAATAATCCACCATGTATACGTACTGGTTCAAGTGTGTTTGGTCGTGCGTTTGACAACATGACGGACAACGTTGCCAGATACGAATTAATAACCCGTAACCCAGCAATTTTCTTTTCTGCGGTTTGCAGTTTATGACCGAAAATTAAAATATCGGTACATACGATGCGTATAGAATACGAGTCTTGTGAATATTCAAACTTATACGGAATATTTTTGCAAATTATTTATTCAACACAACGTTAAAAAATCGCATGATTAAGCATCAACATTCTTTACAATGAACTGTGTTGATTTTTAAATTACCGAGAATATATGCAAAAAGATTTACATGCTTTCAGATTTTTTACAAATTAAAACATAATTTTTTGTTAAAGTAAATTCTCGTTAAAAAAACACATGTATCGAATATCATTTTTCTTACAATCTCATACTTTTCATTAGAGTCATTATGCGTTATCGGTTATTGAAATGATCTTGGATAATTATTGATTATTTTTCCCCTCTCTGTTTGTCGGAAGCATTTATCATCGTCATGAAGTGCAACGTTACTGATCGATATTTAATTAAAATTGAATGAGCTATTTGCTGAGACATATCACTATAAAAATATTCACGATAATGCGATACTTTAAGCCGACATATGATAAATCTTCTGGCATTAAAGGGGAGACATATAGACGCCGAAATAAAATTCATAAATTTATAGATCCTAACTTCAATACCTACGCGCGTCTATAGTGGTGCACACGCGCGAGTCGCGCGATATTAATCAATTAACTGCGCGTCAAGTACCGGTATTGCGTATTGAACGAAACGTGGCGTCTGTTTAAGGATCACTTAGCCATTTGCCTAACGGGGGAAACGGGGAGGCACGTGGGAAATACGTCAGCCAAGAAACAATAATTGCTATAATCGAGCAAACGGTCGCGTCATCGCTAAATCGACATCCGGGTAATTATAACGTCGTTTATCAGTTATGACAGCAGTGAATGTGCGAAAATTGACATCTGCCTACGGCAGCGATGTTTTTCTAACATAAAAAGGAGAAGGGAAGAAACAAAAGAAAAACCCCTTTGAATAATAACGTCAGGGAAACTGGACAAAGAGATAGGAAAAGAGGAAAGAATTAATCTCACCACAATTTTCACAAGGGGCGAGGTGAACGTCACGGGGGAGGGCAATGAGAAGCCGAATAAAGAGGGTTGAGGAAGATAGCTCGACGTCGTTTATGAAGGTCGATGTCAGAGGCGAGCCGCATTGTAGGACCAAGCGTTTCCATAGAACAGCTCGACGAGTGAGCGAGCGAGCTGTTGACATGTCAGCGTATTATGGGCAGGCAGCTTTTATCCGACAAAAGAGGACATTTAAAGGAGGAGGCGAAATTGTAAATTCAATTTTCTGAAAGAAGCTACAGCTCCACCATCCCTTCAACATTTTCCAACATTTTTTTACCAGCAACTACGAGAGTTTCGCAAGCCGACATTGTATTTTCACATGAGAGTCGCTACCCTAGTTGTCATGCACCTGCTGCCTGTAACGATAAACCTGCGTAGAAAGCCGCGTAAATCGGCATACGAATCGTCCTTGTCGACAAAAGCAACTTTCTCAATATGAGCAATGTAATCGTCGTTACACTTATTACAGAAGTATATATAGATACATATAGATTACAAAAATTATGAAACAAAAATGATAGATTAATTTAACTTGTGTTTTATTGTTATAATAAATTCTAAATTCAGAAAGGAGTAAAACTCAGAGAAAGAATTATTCGACAATTAAATATCTTTGATAGTGAAACTACAAAGATATTTAAATAAAGAGTGACACTGGATTTGTAACATAAATTGATTAATTAAAAAATGATAAAATATCAACTTACATGTTAATTATTAAATTAATGTTTAGAGAAAGAGAGAGAGAGAGAGAGA
>Ga0157364_1004731_pt1 | contig 13672 bp, 8 predicted proteins | sample AttsexASBM2_FD_111476 | JGI IMG/M metagenome (GOLD analysis project Ga0157364, IMG submission 111476) | Fungus gardens microbial communities from leaf cutter ant in Ribeirão Preto, State of São Paulo, Brazil - Atta sexdens ASBM2 | ecosystem: Host-associated > Fungi > Mycelium > Unclassified ... | reverse complement strand
CCATAAGACAATCCAATATTTTTTGGCAAAACTATACTTAATCTTATTATAAGAATAATAATTCAATGAGAAATTATTTTCTTATACTTTAAAACTCTAGACAATCATACTTTTATTATGTAAGATTTAATTATTGCCTTTATTAGTTATAAATATGTAAAAAAATTTATTTATATTGTACGACAGCCGAATCAACGTATTATTCCGATATTTGCGCGTATTCGATTTTGAAAAAAAAGTATTTCATTCCGTTTCAAATAAAAATTCCATTCAGCTGATTTTCGGAACTGATTGGTATACGACTGCATTAATTCTCGTCGGAAAGAGGCTTGATTCGATTCGTTCACTCGCTCATACGCGCGAGAGCGTGGCGAGGCATTAATCGAGAAAAGGTGGCCCGGCCAACCGGGACTTTCGGGACCCTCGTGCAGATCCGTTCGGGCCCTCTTGCTCTCCGGACATGGCATAAAACGCGCAAACGCCGCCATTAGTTACTAGCACGGTCGCGGAATGCCATCCGAAGCCTTATTAAGCCCATTATGTCTTAATTTATTTCCTTATTTAAAAAAAAGCGCGATGCGACTACAGTCGGGCCCCGAACGAGTAATGATATAATTCTGCCGAGGCGTCTCGCACCATTTACATCGGTCGTATTGGTGTATACGTAATCCCATTGACTATACGTGTGCACGTATATACGACAAAGCTTGCATATGAACGTAGGAATCTTTAGTTTTCTCTTTCTCTTTCTCTCGCTCTCTCCCTCTCTCGGCAAATAACGAACGCCCACAGTCGTTTCATGAGTCCTCTTATTCGAGAAGAGAAGCGGCATCATCTTTAAATTCGACCTCCTTTGCAACTTGCTGCTCTAGCGAGCATTAAAAGTCATTCCTGCTCAAGAGATGCTTAACCTCTTGCACTTGGAATGTTTGTCATCGTGATATTAGCTGGCGTTGCATTATTTCAAAGGAGAAAAATTTATGCAGGGATTTCAAGCCAAATTGGATTTCCAGTCGCATGAATAATTAATGCGATTTTATAATTTTATGTAAATTCACAATAAGATGCAATAAAGGCGGGATTGGACGATAAATTGTAAGCGCGTATCGCAGTCAGATCAAATTGTCGCTCGTAATATTCATTCGCTTTTATATATGAAAAATAATCTTGTAGCCTCAAAATGTCGATACGACTTAAAAATCAATATTTTATGTACAAAGGAGGAAAATAAGTAATAGATGTTTATGTGAAAGAAATTACTCTCTTTATTATGTTTCTCTCCCTTTGACAAACTCAGGCTATTTCTTGAATAATAGGACAGGCATTGGCGGATCCTCAGAGGGGTTATGTTTCACTTTTTGGTCTCTTTTTTTAAAAATATTTATGCAAAATTTTATATATTTTTAATATTTCTGAAATGCTTAATCATAATTTTGATTCCAAAAATATTATTTTATTAGTAATATTATTTTATAATTTAAGAAATTAGTATAAACATATATAAAAAATATATATAGATTCCATTATATTATTCTTTTTTTGTTATAAGTACAATTTTAAATAAAACGTTGTATAAATATGTATTTAAATAATACCTTTTCAATGTAATGCCAATAATAATTTAAATATTCCATCTTTTCATATTTGACTTTAAAAAATTGGCTTGCAACCAATGGAGTCTCCCTTTGACAAATTTCTGGATCCGCCAATAGGATCTTCGAATGTGCAAAATGCAAACGCACCGTCAAAGTTTTATGCAATCGCGCAGGGAAACATCCCCGCGCCCGCAGTGTCATTCACACCTGCGGTTTACGCCCTCGGTGGGAAAGGTTGCACCTCCCACCGAGGTTCCTGTTTGATGTCCTTGTTTGCAATTCGCCGCATAGCGTTGCCGTTATTAGCGTAAACCTAAAGTTAGCCGCAATTGCGCTGGTAATTTGCGCGTTTGCCCGTCAGTGCCGCCGAGTGGAATTGCGGTGTCGCGTTACCCTGCACGATAATGCGCGACGCACCGTAAAAGATTCACCGACGCTCCTCTACACGTGCGTGTTTGTCCGCCGCACGAAAAATCGTGGTAATAACGTGAGAGAATCGGATATACGTATACGTCAGCGCATCACCGCGAAACGGGGTGCAAAAAGATTTAAGCGTCCACGATTGCGTCCACCTCGAGAGCTTCAGTCATTTGTAAATGCCCAGCTATCTCGTTGACGATGGTTAAACCAAACGATTCTCGCTTAAGAACATAAAGGAGGATATTAAAAAAGAATTGATTCTGCTTAAAAAGATATAAATAAAAGATATAGCACTTTTTGTAAATTTTGATTTTTCCTGGATACGATAAGATTATTAAAAAGTTTGTAAAATTTGGAAAATATTGAGAATTTTTTGATAGTTTAGAGCTTGAAATATTTGCTTTTTGTTCCTGGTTTTAGATGAGAAAAATATTTAATTTTGTAAATCATAATTATTACTTTTTTCCTGAAAAAAAAATAGACAAAATATACTGTGACAAAAATTTCGAAAGAAGAGGGTTGCACCTTTAAATCTCTCTTCTAGATATACCCATATATGTAATATTGAGCAAAATAGTTCCATAATTATAGTAAGTCCAAAAATAATATAACTATTAATTCTTTATAATTTTTAATCGATTTATAAAATTATGATGGTAACAAGAATTCAGTATTGTATAATATTATTGCTATACTAACATAAATAAAAATTTATTAACAATTGTTGTCGGTATTTTATGGTAACCGTGCCAAACTGGTCGAGACATGCTTTCAAGGTCAAATAATTTCGAGCTTGAACGATTTGGAGTCATTCATCACGGTGACGAGTGATCCGCGACGTCTTCGAATCGGGAAGCCAGTCTAATTTAAGCATTGTCCGCCGGTGGCTTCTTGAAATTAAGCGTCATTGTTTAAGAGTGAATTCATCTTGATTGTCGATGACTAATGTCTCGCGGCAGCCACGTTGAGTGCCGCGAGGATGGATCGAGGGTGTCCAGAAGTCGTGGTTGGAATAGCAGTGAGCAACAGGGGGATAGAAGGCAAAAGGGACGGAGGGCACACCAAAGACGGCGGAGACGAAGAAGAAGTACCCACCGCCACGTGAGAGAGCTCTTTAACGAGCATCATCAATAACATGTACCGACGTTGAAGAGAAAACAAAAAAGACCTTGGAGAGTCACGCTCTCTGGACAGCGCGTCGCTCGCTATAGATACCGGTAAATGGTGTTAATTAGTAAATTTGATTTAAACCCAAATGGAGCGACCGAATAGGCGGACAAGTGTTGCGCGATGATGTACGATCTCTGCAAAAAGTTCAGTCAGTTCAGTCGAGGCGCCTTTGTGATCATACCCTTTGATGGGGATTGAGAAGTTCGTGAAGGATAACACTATATCACTATCCATTTCATTCTTCTTCGCTCGAATCTTCTCGCTATACATTTACATAGAAATTTCACACAACTGCTTAAACCAAATTACATTGATTTTATTCTCTAAACTTTTGGAATAAAATCTCACTCTGAAGAGTGAAAATTAGAAAAATTAAGTCTTAGAAAAGATTGACTTAATTTTCAATCTTTTCTAAGACTTAATTTTTCTAAGATTTAAGTTAATTTCTTTAAGGGATTCACTCTAAAAATTTTAGAGAGTAAGAGAATAAAATATATATAACTATTATTAGTTTTCTGTAAAAAAACTAATACAAATTTTCGTAACAATGACTTGATACAATATTCTTACATAAAATTTTCTTTTGATTTTGAAAAATGAATTTTATCCCGAATTTTCATAGCTACAAAATTCCATTGGATTACAGAAGATAAATATGAATTAAGTTAAATGCTCGTGTATTAATTTCTTGCGTATGCGTCAGCACAATGAAACGTGCAAAGTTTAAAGCTTCACGGCACTGCGTATGCAATACGCGCATGCATTGATACACCTGCAGAAAATTGAACTGCTGGTTTTTATTTCGCAATGATCTTTTGTGGGACGGGTTTGTATTTCGGTAATGACCCGTTTGCTACCGTAGGAGAAGGTGGAGATACGGATGAAGGGAAGGTAGAAGCGGCGGAGGAGGAAGGGCTTGAAGGAATATATAAGAATGAAGAGAAGGAAATAGAAGGAGGAGAAGCGAGAAGATCAAGTCGACACCGACGGGGGCAGGAAAGGCGAGGGCCCATTAATCGGAGGGCATTATCTCAATCACGTAAAACGGCAAAATTGCATTTACCTTTTTAAATGAATATTTGGCGGGAGACGCGCCGCGCCGCTCACCGGCGCGCTGCAGCCGCCCGCTAAGTTAATTTACCGAGGAATGCCGGGTAACGCCCTGTTCAACCTACCGGCAGCTGGACAAGTATTGTCCCGCCCCTATGCAACCATAAGCGCGAGATACGCGTCGGCGGCGATGTGGAAAAAAAGCGATTCGTCGGATGCTGCGCGAATTGTGGCTGGCAAACAATATCCGCGGATCGGCATACGCTTCATCTTTTAAGAGAGAGTTTGCAAGTAATTTTTGGTCTGAATAGATTCGACAATGATGATTTAGATTTGGAAAGTTTACTAATGGATACAAAAAAGAGTCACTTATGAATTAATGCAAGAAAATTGTACTCTTGAATAAATATCTGTATCTTTACTACGCGTTCATATTTGTATACAAAATTATTATTTACGATTTTTGCTATCATCTACTAAGTAACATAATACACAAAATAGATAACAGTCTTATTGATTAGCGAGCATAGCTATAAAATGTGACTCTTAACGTGGTGCCACTTTTAGTGTGGCATATCTGTAGTTTTTTTGCTATAATATAACTTTTGTATAAAAATATTAATCTATATTTGCTTGCTATTACGGTTATATTCCTGACTGTCAAGCGTTTTAATTACAAAGTTATTATAATATATTCATTTTAAGCGATATTTTTTATAATGACCAATATGGTAGGTGACGAAACGATATAGAGTGAGAAGAATTAATTATATATTCATGGTACGAAATCGCCAACGCTCCATTTTTAAGGATTCATTATTGTTCTTAATGTAATTCAGATGAGGAAAGCTGCCGTTCCAGTCGTGTGTATTTTTGATCGAATATCATCAATGAATACTACAGAGATCTTGAGCGACACGGTTTAATTTACCGGACGTATTACAACATACCCCATGCTCCAAGTAATTGACACTTTCTCTTAGCGGTTATACCAATCTCTTGGAGCAATCGAGATCGACGTAGCCGTTCGTCGGGAATGACGGGCTCGAATGTAAACCGGACCCCGTCGGCAGATCGTCGCCGCTAACAGATTCCCGGGGCCCGATTGTGATACCCCTGCCTTCTTCCCCTCCACGCTTCTATCTCTGCATCTGATAATTGGAGCGGTAATTACGTGGTGATTAACAGAGATGGCTCCCGCGCATCGTACGAAGCCTCTGTCTTCTTTCTCCTCCTCTTTCTCCTCCCTTCTTAGTTGTTCATTGCGTCCTCCTGTACAGATAGCCTCTTCTTCCCGTTCATCTCTTGGATCCCTCAGTTAGGAAGATCAAAGATCAAAGATAGCCTCGTGCGCGAGCACGTTGAGTTATCTCTTCTTTTTTTCTTGGTAACTTTGCCGCACTTCTCGTTTCTGTTTTCTGATCCATTCGATCCAATCCGTGCTCTTTTGCTCTCTCCGCTTTTGCTATCTCTTTCTCATTATGATACACTATGCAATGTTAAGCCATAATCACACTACGAATTGCCAGTTGCGGTTTTTGGTTGATGATTCTATTTTAGCCAATTGCGATGCAGTCCATACTTGTTGCATTGCGATTGGCTAAAATAGAACCATCAACCAGCAACTTGTAGTGATAACAGCTTCACACGTGAAGAATATGCGATAAAAGTTTCACTACAAATATATGCTTTAAAAAAACATTTAATTGACCAATCAGAAGAAAAAATTTTATAAATTAATCAATCACAGAATGCTTCAAAATATATGTATTACATATTTACTTCTGTATCCAATAATAGAATCCGATCGAAATCAACATTTAACAATATGAAAGGGATCTTTTATAATTTATTTGAAAGCAAAAATAGTTTATAAAAATCTAATTTTATCGAAACTAAAAAAGAACACGAAGTATCATGAGATCAAAGTAGAATCTTTGTATCATATTTTGTTACGCAGCAAGAAAAAAATGAAAGCATCATTCAATTTGTCCCTTTTTTTGTTATATTATATATACATCGCTACAATGTTATTCTGTCAAATAGTTTATTCTCGAATTCTTCTCAGTAGAGACGTTCGAAAGGAGAAAATGTTTGACGATTAACCATCCCGCCGGTGCGTTCAGGAAACAGGGGTGGTAGTTGGCCCCACAAAGTATTCGAACTAGCTGCGCCAACCAGGTAAAAACGGAATTGCTTAACCAAACGGGCGTGGCCGTAACTTGACCAGTCGAGTAACCCCTAAACGTCCAGTTAATTAGAGCTCGACCCTCTCGCATCTCTCTTCCTCGGACTCGTCGTTCTCTCCCTCCCCTCGCTTCTCGCCGCTCCCTCTCACGATCGCGGAGCCTCCTAATAACGCGGGCTAGCCGTAATGAGGAGTAAACTAATTATTGGATGCTAGTTGGGCAGGACGATATTTCACGTTCTCGCTGACAGCAAGGCAGGAGCAACAAGGATACGGTGCGCGTGTTCCCGCGTGGAAAGAGAAGGAAATAGAGAAAGGGAGGAGACAGAAAGAGAAAGAAAGAGAGAGAGAGAGAGGAGAGAGAGAGAGAGAGAGAGAGAGAGAGCGCCTCGCGCTCATAAACAGGTTAAAATGATGCCTAAGCGTTTTAGCAATTTCGAGAGTGAGAGAAGAAACAGCGGATTCCTATACGACGGCCTATCTCGTGGACATGAACACTAAGCGCTTCGCACGATGCAACGGCGTAACTGAGTGAGAGTGAGGTCGACGCATTCAATGTTTCAACACTCTCTATATAGCTTCTTTATACAAATCTTTCTTCCTTTCATGAGATAACTCTTTTACTTTGTTATAAGTGAAAATCCATAAGTTCGCAAAATTATTAAATATAATATTTACATTAAGAAATTTTCTCGAGAAATTTTCCACTTTCCGATTACGCCAGTGTCCAAAAGGTATAATGTGCAAATAGTTATGCGAGTATGTCATAAATACAGAAATAAATCGCTGTATTGACGATCGCTATTCGGAAGTTAATTTTTCTATACTTCGCAGGTTAATGATCTCGGGATGTATCTTCGCTGTATGACATTATTGTACTCGTAGTTGGTCTATACTTCGAGTTTGTTTCTTAGGCATAATAACATTACAGAGACGTATTCACAATGGAGGTCGTAGGAGCCTTGGCTTCTTTCTTAAAAATATTTACAGCAAGATGTTATATAATACTTTTAATATTCCTGAAATGCCTAATCACAATTTTGATATTCCAAAAATATTTTTTAATTTAAAATTCTAGATTCTTACGGCTTAAGACTTACTGTTCTATTGTAGACATCGCATTATTCAACATTATGCAAAAGTCTATGCTGCGACTTTTATTTTCCGCCCGTCGCAAACCAGAAAAAATTTCGCTTGCGTAAATTAAAAAAATAAGGATGAAAAAATATGTATTGTGGAAATTTTCCTTTTTTTTATTTTTTTTTGTTGGTACATGGTGTTAGAGAAACTTGGCAACCCAATAGCAAATCCGCCACTGGCCCCATCTTGAGAAATTCTTGGATCCGTCCCTGCTAACATATTTCATATTTTTACAAATCGAGCTTCTCTGTGGCAAAAAGTTACAAAACTTTAAATGGTTTTGCACGGAACTTGCATAGGTTAACGATTACCCGTGATCCGTATCATGCACGAATGTATAATATACATAAAATATGTCTTATTAGAATTATCGTTACTTTAGCTAAGAATTCTTTGATACAAACTTTTATTGGGCAAAAATTCAATTAAATGTCTTTTTTATAATTTTAAATGTTTAACATAATATCTTTTTTTCTTATTATCTATTAAAGCAGTTGCTTTAATTTTTTAATTTGAAAATCTATTAAAATAATCGTTGATTGAAAGAGAGAGAGAGAGAGAAAGAGAAATGGAAAATTATTTTAAAAGTGAAAAAATTACTAAGTTTTTCAACTGCTTACAATTCAGAAGCTATCACGTAACGCATGATTAAATGAGAGGATATTTTCCGTAATTTCTCATATAATATATTTCTCTAGAATTTTTTATGATATTCCTACTTCCATTCATAGCCGTAAAACTTACAATCATTTTAATTTATGGCCATGAATTTTTACTGCCTAATCTCCTTTACAAAAGATCATCCTCCATAAAAGTCACCGGCAGTGACGCCGTGCTTATAATAATCTGTCCTGACGAAAGCACGCGATTTAATAAATTAATTTTATCATGGCTCACATTCTCTCCTTTCCAAAAGTTTTCTTTTCTTTCTTACACCCATAATCCTATTTCTCGAACAGCCGAGGATATAATGTCACCGGTATAATACGGGCAATACGACCGGCTTCGACGAGACCGAAGTAGGAATGCGTCGAACGACTCGGTTCCAAGTTCGAGATGAAATATCGCGCGGAACGGACCCAATAGGTCGGTCTAATAGGAATAAACAATGTTATGAATTTAAACGGCCCAGCTTGGCGCCACTATAACCCTATATTATCAAATTACGGGGGCCTGTGTATCGGGCCTCGCGAGGTGCACGCCTCGCGCGACCAGGATGCGCCGTAAAGTCGGATGTTAACGGTAGGAACCCACGTCCCGCCACTCCCGTCGTTCTTTTAGAAACCTATTCGCGATGCTCTACGGGGGGCTTCACTTCGTTTCAGCCCGGGGCCCAATAACGACGATAAAGAGAGTTACGCTTTTCATAGGCATGCATTGAACGTGAAATAACGGAAATTTCGACAGAAGTAATCGCCGCGAATTATTCGTAATTATCGCGAGCAGTTTTCGCGACGTGATGCTATAACGTTCCGTTGGCATTGAAATATTGAAATATATGGTTTTATAACAATATGATACTTTAATTTTAATATAACTGAATATTCTTTTGAAAGGAATTAGTCCAAATTTTCATAGAATTTTTTAAATGCGTGATATATGTATGTATTATATAATTATATTAAAATTTATTAGATTTACTCTATACATAGATACAATATTAACAATGATTTATATTAATTCAAAAATTGCAAAAATTGCATATTCATATTACAATAAACACTAAGAACCGCTTTGACCGAAAATAAGATTATTTCTCTTAATTTATATTAATTAAGAGCCGACATATTATATACATATATGGTATTTTTTTTTTAAATCAAGCAATTCAATAGGAAATACAAATGTTTAAATATTAAATGCAAAAATATTTTTAATCCTGTTAGTATGAATTGCAAATCAAAAATAAATATACTTATTCTTCCGATTAATCGTAATTAATTATAATATCTGTTCTGTCATCGTAAACATATATTCTGCTAACATTTTATATTATGCAGCTGTATTGTGTTAATATCATATGAATCGCATGTATTTATGCTTACATTCGATCCTTTTAATCAAATCATGTATTTCATGGTAATTAATTTGAAAGAGTTAGTACGAAACTTCTCAGAGACCATCAACAACGAGGATATTGAGAGGATGGAATATTAAGAGGCATTTAGAGGGTCCATCGCTTTATGAATATTGAATGAGAGCGAGAGACTATCGCGGGAAAAGCTTTCGATTTCATAATAAATTGGAACCGGAAAAAGAAAAACGAAAGGGTTCTTCAAAAAGAGAAGGAGAAGAAAGAGAAGAAAGAGGATGCGATCTGTTCGGTGAAACAGTCGACTGGCTGCCGATCGTTAACGAGTAAAGAATGGTAATATTATGCTTGGTGGATGCGAGAGGATCGAGATTTCGTACACCCCAAATCAGCTACTCAAGGGCGGGGACAACACAAATCAGGACGGGACAGTCGGATCTTTGTGGATGGATTAATTATTGGTTATGAGACCTCGTTTGTCGTTATCCTCTTCGTCAGAGACTGCTAAAATTTTGTAAATAATCTTAACTGAGTCATAAATGCACAAAAAGGCCTTTATGCAAGATGAGGCATTTAAAACGTGACAAATTAATATATTTTCAAAAAGTACTTAAAACAGGACGTTTCGAACGTTTGCAAAATTTGATAAAAAATATTTAGTAGTATATATATATATATATATATATATATATATATATATATAAAACGATATTTTATACATATATAGATATATATAATTTATTTTATTATTACAGGTAATTCTAATACAGTTTATATATCTATAGAAAAAGCAATTATGAAATAATTATTATTTCTGCCTATATCAATTCCTACATTTTCAAAAATATAATAGTGATGGACTTCAACTCGAGTACATACATACTCAATTTATACACATTTAGCTTATGATTTTATTAGCTTATGATTTTTGTCGGTTTCCTATTTCTCGAGGTCGAATTGCCAGGAGTTAGTTCGTCAAGTTAGGTCGGATGGTCGATTCTTTCAGACACGCCCCGAGAAAGAGATCGCGTTGCGGGGTTCGATGGGAATTTTAATTTAATTAAGACAGACCCGTTATTAAGAGGCACGTCTGGCTAGTTGATTAGAATTCCTACGAGGCCGTCCGGGATCGTAAGTCACTCGCGGATTAGTAATAGACAGCTTTCAGGAAGGCACGAAAGTTAATCTATGTCCAGATGTGAAATTAAGATGGAACTTATTCTCTATAATCGTTACACGTGACATTATTATGATTTCATTATCGCGCGAAAATCATGTTTAATATAATGAAAATGTATTATATTATACTTGTTACATTATGTGAAACTAATAAACAGAAATAAAGATGCTATATCAATAAAATTAATCATTTATAGTCTTTGCCTATCTTTATTTATAATTTCATATACTTGCTAAAAAAACATTTCTTAGTTACACATAGAAAAATAAAAAACTTATAATTTGATACACTTAAGCAAAAAAAGGACTTCTTAATTATAAAAATAGGAATTAAAATAGGAATTAATATATATGTATATTTCATTTTCAACTAATTGTCTGATTTAAAATTCGACTTGATTCCAACTTGATTTACGCAATTTTTTTAAGATTCCTCTTTTTCATCCTTTTCATTCTTATTGATAACTGTAGGAATCTTTTATATTCATCAAGTCATTACGGATTGTAATTCACTCAAGATCCGATTTGAGCTAGATTTAAATCAGTCTTCTCAAATCACTTAATTTTCAAACCATTTAATAAATCCAATTGATTCAAACCTAGTTTTGAAATGATGATCAATTGTGAATCGGTCTACATCATGAATACGGATCAACGAGTAACTGAAAGTTCTGATGTTCCAAGACTTCGAATAATTGTGATGTCAGTTGTTAGAAATTAGAAACAAATAACGCCGAGTTTGCAAATCAATTACAACAAATTACTATATCTTTATTGCAATATAAAAATGTTTCCTTCTTTCAAATTTAATTTATATTTATTTACTTTTTATTTATCATTTTAAATCATTCTTATTAATTAATATTTTCTTGCCTTTCATTTTATACAAATCATTGAAAGGTGAATTAAAAAAATTTAATCGATATATTGATATTAATAACTATTTATTTAAGTTTATGCAAAATTTGTATATCTGAGATGAAGTATTAATGATACCTTTCGAATAAGTGCCCATCAAACGCTCCACCAAAGTAATAACACTGCAAGCGCAGAATTTTAAAAAGAAATCTTGTAATATATTTCCTACAGACAAATGTCTTTTAGGGCCACCTTTTAGAACCACCACTATTTTCACGTGCGTGGTTAATCGATTCCGTTACCTTGTCGGACCATGAAATTTCATGTAAAACGAAAAGTAGAAAAAAAAGAACAAGACAGACAGATACAGAATCGGCCGCGCGGCGTGACGGGAAGCGAAGATTCCAAATAATTTTATCCAATTATACTTTAACAACCAGTTCTCTCCATTGACTGGTCCGACAAAATCCCAATGTCCCGTGGCAAAATAGTAGAGAGAAAGAAAGAGGGAAAGAGAGAAGAGAACGCACAATTAGCATAACAACAAGCACGATACTTAAATAATTCTCACTCTGTCCGAAACACGCGCTTCAACGAACAATAACACGCGCACTCAGGGGACTCTCGTTTTATTTATGTGTTTGGTGAGGCGACACGGCGTGTGGGTGTCGAAGCCCGGTGAGCACCACAGGAGCTCGCAGCAGCAACGCACAGCGCGCGTTCGTGGACGAGTGATATCATGAACCGAATCCGCGTCAAGAGATCCGGTGTACGCAAATATCAAGTGTAACCTATTATTAATACAGCTAACTTGTGTAGATATTGATCAACTTTCAGTTAATGATGTAACAAAACATAATGATCACGTAATAAAATTGTATCATATAATAAGACATGTATAAGAAGTATTTGACGTTTTAACACTTTCAACCTCAGATTGGTGACGTATTTTAATAAAATCGTTATCTTCAAAGCTGGATTTTTGAAATAAAAACTATATCGATATACTTTTACATTTGTACCTATCAATAAAAAAAAATGAATCGAAAGAGTTTGCTTTAAAAAAATGTAAAATTAGGATAGAAATTCCCTTATTTGCACTTCGTGTAATTAATTTGTCAATTGGGAAATATGTTCAATTGTTATTGAAAGATATAGAAATATCTGTAAAAGAAGCCGACGTACAAAATCAGTCATGAAATATTATACGCGCTACAAAGAAACGAATGTATATGGTCGTGCTTGTCTCGTCGAACCTGTCACCTGTCGTACGACGACTTCCTTTACGGCCAGGGTTCTTCTACAGATGGTCCTTCGAGGAGGTATCGTTGGACCGTGAATCATACTTTGGATTTGTTAGAGCCATCACCTCCGGTTTGCAGAGGCGTGCATTTGAATAGGAACGACAATCGTGTATCGGAAAGGTGAAGTCATAGGAAGAGTGAAGTAAGCGAAAGAGAGAGAGAGAGAGAGAGAGAGAGAGAGAGAGAGAGGATGGTAAGAGAACGGGGAGATCTGACTGGCGTCGTAACGCGAAGTATCACTGTCCCCTTTATATCCAGGAACATAATCTTACAAAATTATTGGCCCATTCGGACCTCCTGCCTCTACGAGGCACCGGCTCGTTTCTCATTCATATGTCCGACGACGTTACTTTGCGCCCTCTAGTCCTCCTTCTCCTCACACCCTTCAACGCATTGAACAAACCTTCTCGGCGAGTACGATTCACAGTTTTAGATTCCCCTTGTTCCTTCCAATTTATTTTTTTTGTGTGCTCTCGCACAAGTTTATGGTACCGCTATATTTGAGTCATTGAGAAAAATTACAAATGAATACGAAAAACAATGACCAAGAAATGAAAAAGTTGCAGTTGTTTTTAAATTATTTATATTTAATAGCTACATGTGCAATCGTTCTCGAAATAAAAAATTTAGTTATTAAATTTAGTTATTATTTAAAGTTTTTGTTTACTCATTATCACTATCTTAAATTGTGTGACATTAGAAGAGAAAAAATACTCAACAAAAATTCTTGCAAATT
>Ga0157364_1004730_pt1 | contig 13673 bp, 1 predicted proteins | sample AttsexASBM2_FD_111476 | JGI IMG/M metagenome (GOLD analysis project Ga0157364, IMG submission 111476) | Fungus gardens microbial communities from leaf cutter ant in Ribeirão Preto, State of São Paulo, Brazil - Atta sexdens ASBM2 | ecosystem: Host-associated > Fungi > Mycelium > Unclassified ... | reverse complement strand
GGAATCAAGTAATAAAGTAGCTCGAAATTGCTTTCTAACAAATACATATATAACAAGAGATTTGTAAAGGGCATGTAATATATGTACGTTCCTACATTTTTTTATAACACTAAAACAGAAAAATTTTTCCAAATTTAAAGATTGCAATTTTGCAGAAGATAACAAGATAACAAAGACAAGATAACAAAAATAAGATAACGAAACAAGATAATAACAATATTTGAATTTGTATCAATTACATTTGAATTAATAACCATTATATTTATTAGATTTACATCTAAATTTTTCTTTTACGCTTCCAAATAATTATAAAGGCATATGTTTTGAAAAAAAAAAAGAGAGAGATTCTATTAGATTCATACAATATTTGTGCGATCATTGATACTATTTTAAACTGCCTATCGAGTCATGCAAGATTCGGGACTATATCTATTACATGCTCCGTTACATTTGATATACGAGAACACTTGCATCCAATGAATTAATAATACATCTCTCTGCTCCGTGCTCCACTTCATCGACTTCGAATACCATCATTAAATCACGCAGGACGTTTCTCTGGTAATTTGCATTAGGTATATATCCATCTTTACTTTCTCTCACATCGACGAGTGATGCTTTTCGCGATTTGGAACGAAAGTTAGAAACTATAGATAGAATAAATGAAAATCAAGATAACTGAATAACTCGATGATATATATTGATTACTCCAAACTATATGTATATTATATTACATTCTTTTAGAACATCAAATATGTCACTTAAATACGATTGAATCGCACCAATTTCCGTCAGTTGCAATCGTATCCTTTTATCTTCGAGCTTACGAACTACTATTATCATCGTTAAATTATGAATATTTAAAAAAATGTGAATATATGTTTTAAAACAGTAAAAGATAAGCATAAATGAAGAATGATGTTCAGTTAATACTAATATAAATTTAATTTGTTATTTTAAAATTAATAAAATATATAGCGAGACAAGTTTTAACTTCATCAGTTGCAATTATATAAAATATATTATATATTACATGAAATTATTTTAATTCCGACCGAGAGGAAAGCTGATTTAAGTCAAAACTTGTGTCGTTATATATTTTGTTAATTTTAAATTGATAAATTAAACTTGTATTAATACTAAACTTGTATTAATTAATTGAACATTCTTTATTTTTGCTCGTTTTTAGCTGTCATATTTTAATATATTCATTTAATGTATTCATATTTTTTTCCAGGATTGTAAAGATGGTTTTTTTAGAATACATATTTTTTTTAAAAAACATATTGTGTTTCTTCTTAAATATGTTTTTAATACTTCAAATATGCTTTAAACAGTACTATAAAAAAACATATTTAAAATATATTAAAAACATCAATTAAGCATGTTTTAAACTGTTTAAAACATGTTTTTGTACCAACCTGTTTTTTTCAATAACAAGCAAGATATTCGTTTTAATTATATAAATACTTACTTCAATAGAATATAGAGATATTGCAATTTATCTGCATAAACATCTTCAGTCTAATTAATAATTTATAGTTTACAATTTATTTTTATAATTTATGTTGTAAAATCGATTCTTAAATTCCCTCCAGCTATATATCACGTGTGGATAAACTCAACATAAAATAAGTCTCTAAGATAATAACGCAAGCGACGAAGGTTTCAGTTTATCTTTGAAGAATAAGATTGAGAAGCATCGCGCCCGAAACCTGAATCGAACGCGCGCACTTTCACGCAGGCCGGCTGGTTGAGAACCTCTGGACAGCCCGCTGTTGCGTCGCACGCTCGCGCAGACGCGAGGCGAATCCGCCACATATACACTCTCAGATATCCCAAGTACGTGATTATGCCAGGTCGAGAAAAAGGAACGACGTACATCGGCTACTTTACGATATACTCTTACGAACGCGCAATACTAACGACGATTATTGCCGTTTCGATTGTAATTATGATGCAAGTTAATTTCCTAAAGATATCCCATCCTTGATCTTCAAGAATGAACGACTTTACAGTTTACTCAAAAACTAAAATTGTCGTAAAAGATATGAATTTTTATATATGAATTTTTTTTTTGTAATAAATAATTTTTATTTACATTCCTCTCTTAATCCTCCGGAACTGATGCGAAAATTTATAACACGGTTACTAAACGCTGAGTTTGTAAGGCCCATTTAATTTATGTTAATTAACCCTTCTATCAATTATAATTTTTCACCCTTTCACTATCGTTTCACGAAGTTCTCGCAAAAAATGTAAAAGTGAAAATAAGACAAAGTCTATGCAAAAGTCTGTTCTTTGTTATTCAAATAGTATAGAAATTTTGAGGCATAATAACAAAATTCCCACCAAAATATAAAAATTTTTACTGTTTAAAAATCGTTATGAATATCCAGGAGCTATGCGTTGCCAAGATTAAAAGTCATTAATTAATTTCAATCAGAATGACATAATTCGTATAAAAAAGAATAAATAATAATATATTCTAATAAGAATAATCCAAATTTGCAGATAAAAAATTAAAGAAAATTAGTTTAACATTTTTGAAAAAGAAATTTATAATTGAGTGATCCACTATCGTTTGACATTTACAACATTTTGATTGTAATTATGACCCACATTTTGATAAAGAGATTTATAATTAAGTGAATCCTATTGGCTCAACAGTTTCAGAGAATTAACAAAGATATGATTTTATCTTTAAAAATGTCTCATTCTTTGCAATATTTTGATGCGTATATGTAAAGTTGTGGCATGCTTCGTACGATAAAATAATACAATCGATTTAACAGATATTTAACATAAAAAAGGAATGTAAAAAAAAAGCAGCTCTTTGTACGAGAGAGAAAGTGTTCTCTATATTTACTGCAGATATTATTAATATTACACATCGATTGGTCGTGAATTATCAACGATAGTAGAGTATCGTTTGCGTGTAATTGTCTTATTTACAGCGATGATTAATGATAGAATTATGTACACACGGTGCTACGTCTCGATGTTATACGATACTCCAGCCGTCGATATGTTACGGTAATCATATCGAATCGTAATTAATTTGACGTGCCAAACGTGTATTCAATTAACGAACTCATACGAGAGACTGATGCGTGAACATGATTTTCGGTGCACGCCTGTAACATGGGCTTAATAGGCGTAATAGGTATGATTAATTAGCAGGAATCAAAAGGTCTTACGTTACACAAGAAAAAGAAAGCTGCTACTTCCCGAACCGCCGCGAGTCATAACTGTTACCGTGTCGGTTACGCGTAATTATGTAATTTACACCTGTAATTAATTTCTTGGAATTAGCTCCTGAAAGACACCGAGATTTTCGTTGTGCATATTATTAAAAACAGGAAGCATTTTTCGTTTGTTCGACGAGAGATAATTACGAGAGATAATTACATTATCTCGATTCGTCGACGATTGTTGACATTACGTTCGACAAATACATGTGAAATCGTAAAAATTTATTAGCGTCTCTCGCCGGTAGAAAATAAAAGTCAGTATTCACAATCGATTCTTATTTTGAGATCGTCTACTTAAGAAATATATTAAAATGCTGATACTGTTCTATGATTGGCTTTTTAAGACTGTACTTGAGATAGTCTTAAATATAAAAATGACTAGGAATGTCGGTTAGAGTAAGAAATTTCTTGAATAATTAAACACAAGAAAAGTTACTTTACAAATTATTTATAAATTATTTTTTATTATAAAAATTTTATTATAAAAATTTAATCGAATACTTTATATTACATTTTATCATTTGTTCTAATTTACTATTATTAATTTAGTATTACTTTTTTGTACCAAATTTTTATAACAAACATATGTAAGGTAATCTAAAAAGTTATTTTACCAAACCTAATCTAATCTCAAAAAAAGTTCGACGCCTTTTGAATTATTTTTGCATTGCGCTTTAACATTGAGATTACACAAACACACATATTACTGACATTTCTAGAGATTACTTACGTAACACTGATTTCCTTTATGATTCCATGCTATCGCTATTTTTTTATCTGCGCATTTGAGCGACTATACGGGACGCAAGACACGTGGCGCGACATGGAGTACGCGCGGAATGAAATTTTGATTGAGTCATCGCAAACAGATGCAAAACAATGACGTACGCAAGATGTCGCGACAAAGTGTAATCTATTCGAGAGCAATTATTCTTATCCGAGTTCCTCTTTTTTTTCGATACGATTGCCTTGGCGCCGTTGTGACAAAAGATGTCCATCGTAAAACATACGTTGCGTCCATTGCTTCTCGTGACGTCTCACTAAGCTTACTACGCATTACACGAACGGGAAAAGTGGCCGTGGTCTTTAGGCGATCGATAGTACCGGCTGACTGACTATGCTCTGAGAGCACGTGCTAAACACGGGGAAGCCGGTCGAACGGCGGCATTTTCCGGTGTCCTCACCGGGTAAAACATGGCGACGTCGAACAGGCAACATGCCCCGCGAAAGCCACGTATTCCATCATTCTTCCCAATCCCTTTAATCCTTCTTGTGAACTTTCTCGCTCGTAGTATATATTACTTTGCATGACCTGTCGCTACGTCGCGTGCACATATAGCGTTTGCGTTGTCGCTGCGTTCGATTGGAGAAGCAGAAAATAGGTCCGCGCGAATAATTCGATAATTGAGTGGTTCATCAAGAGAGTGTATTATTCTCCGCAATTTTCACAATGAAGTCTAATAAAGAAAAATCGATCTTTTCAGAATACTCGTAACTGGCATACACTTGATATTATCGTGGCACGCTTTCTGTTCATTATATCGTGCATGGCATCATCTATAAAATTATCATTGATGACTCAATTCATTATTATAATTTCCATTTTCTTGGAAACTTGAAAAGGAATTCAATATGTAATATTTTAATAGTTACAACTATATAATTTATAGTAGATCAGGTAATCTAATATAGTCAAACTAAATTTCTGATATTTGTTCATTCTCTTTTTTAATTACTCATATTTAATGAATTATCCGAGTAATATAATTAAAGGATACGAGGAATATTCGGAAAGTAAGGTTACGACATTTTACAAAAATCGAAAAACGAACATTTATTAATAAAACTTATATGATATATTACACAAGTCAAGCACTATTTTTCCACGTAATCGCCATTCAGTTCCAAGCATTTGGTGAGCCTTGGTATCAACTTTTGTATTCCTGTGTCACACGTTTCTGCCACCGCACCTCTCTTGATCATTCACATGGCATTCTTCATCTCTTTGTCAATGGATAAACATTTCTCGCTCATGTTCTTTTAACATGGTTCTTTTAACATGAAAAGTTACTTGGTGCTAGATTGGAACTATAGGCAGGATAGTTCAGAATATCCCAACCAAAACTGTTGAGGAGATCGATCGTTTTGCCTCCAATTTTTTTACTCCAAGTCAATTCATTAATGCCGACAGATACTGCGAGACCCTCAAAAAGTTTCGGCTATCCAAAACGAGAGGAGAAGGCGGCTGACAAAGGGCATGTGTCTGTTGCATGACAACGCTCGGTCCCACACCACACGCAAAACGATCGATCTTCTCAACAGTTTTGGTTGGGATATTCTGAACCATCCTGCTCATAGTCCTGACCAAATGACTTTTTTTTTTATCTTGTTGAAAGAACACATGGGAGGGAAACGTTTTTCTACTGATGAAGAAGTAAAGGAGGTAAAAGAGGTGTCGTGTGTGAATGGTCAAGGGAGGTGCGGCGGCAGAAACGTGTGACGCAGAAATATAAAAATTGATACCACGATCATCAAATGCTTGGAACTTATTGACTTGGAGCTGAATGGCGATTACGTGGAAAAATAGTGCTTTACTTGTGTAATATAAAAAGTCATTAATAAATATGTGTCATATAAAAAGTTATTAATAAATATTCATTTTTCGATTTTTGTAAAATGTTGTAACCTTATTTTCCGAATATGCCTCGTATATTCAATTAAATAAAAATAAACTTATTTCTTTAATTCTTTCAGATATTTTTTAACGAAATATAGGAATGTTTTTACGATTGGATGTCACCTCTTTTCATTAATTTTCAATATTTGACGTTAAAGATTTTTATGATTAATATAACGTACAACATATACACAAAAGCACAAAAGTTCAATCATCTCGCAAACATAGGATATATGATTTACGCTACTTTCATAATCACGGGCACGGCAAAAGAGCTATCAATCATCAATAATATCGCAAAGATGTTGGAAGTATCATTATTGCGACTATAATCCACGTGATTTGCAACGAATGATTGAACTGAAATTTTCGCCGTTCGCTACACTCGCTAAAGAGGTCGCATAGCAGAAAACGCAATTGCAACGTGCGGCTCCGCGCAATTATGCAGATTATTCCTATCCGCGTGTGAAGGATCGCGAACCCGTCGGCGTAAACTTCATTGCCACACATGGAAAACTTTGGAGCGCGCTGTCGTAAGCGATAGCGACGCGGATATAATGCGGAGAATGTTGTCTGAAAAAGATAGCGACGACAGATTGCAACGATAAATTTTGTTCTGCGTTTTCGTCGACGCGTATTCTTTCTTTAAACGAATATATGCATACATATATGTTTTATGTTCTTTTTCCAATTGAATGCGTTTTTAAATGTACTTGTAAAATAATTATATCAAACTCGAGAGATAAAATGATTATCGGATTTTCCTAGAATATCTTTCATATTGTATTTTACTATTCAAATCGTTTCCTTTAAATAAAACACTTTGTACAAGATATATATTTTATTTTTTGTCTCTTTTTTTCTATGGCTATATTGAGTTGACCGGAAAGTTCGTGCCGATGTTGAAGGAAAATTGAAACGCAGAAAATTTTAATTTAATAAATGTATACTAAAAGTTAAATTTTAGTCGGCACGAATCGACGAAGTCGGTTTTCCGGAAAACCCAATATGATTTATTCTCTACATTCTTTGGAGTGAATCTCACTCTTTAGAGTAAGATTCTCTTTCAAGAATTTAGAGAGTACACTGAGAAAAATGTTTGGCTAAAAACGGACAAAAATCAGAAGATTCTGATTAAATCAATCAGAATTCTTATCTCAACTAGAATTTTAATAAATTTAATCAGAAAATTTTCTAGTTAAATCTATTAGAATTCTAGTTGAGAAACTAGAATTCTATTGATATATATAGGTAAGCAAAATATTCTTCTAGTCCGTTTTTAACTAAACATTTTTCTCGTAATTCTATATAATTATATACAATATATACATATTTAAAGCATATAGTGTAATATATAATATGTAATCCTTACGTTAAAAAAAACCTATCCTAAATTTTAAGTAAAATATCATTATTAACTAAAAATTTGATTAAAATTTTACTCAACATTTTCATTTGGTAGCTATTATCAGATTCTTTTTCAGTGTCTATCTATAGAAATTTGTTTTCTATTTCTTTCTCGTAAGATTCTAAGTTTGAATCTAATAAAAGGTATAGACTGAATAGATAATTTAAAAGAAGTTTGTTATTTGCAAGTTTAAGAACTAGATATATATATATATATCTTCATAAGATATATCAGACTGCCGATGTATTGTATCGGGCAGATGAGTTGTGAATCACGACAACGAAACAACGCAACGATGTAACATGGGCTCGGAAGTGGAACAACGCACGCGTGCATCCGGATCCCTACGGGAAGTCTTCCGCGTCGTGTCTCGTCGTATAGTGTCGTAGTTTATGTCGTTTCTCACTAACGAAATTAACGTCTCTTTCGAATATGGACGAATATAAAATGAACACTAGTACGGTACATTCTATTTTCGTTCGGCGCCCCAGTTGTGTCGGCATTACATGAAATTTAAGTAGAAGTCATATTTAAATGCGATCGATTGCTATCGCCGATAAGAACCAAACGGAGCATGATGGAGCGCGGTCATAGGTCATCTTATTCCGTCTCTCCGTCTTTGACATCGCTAACTAAATCTTGTACATAAATGCAGTAATTCTATTTTTTTAGATATATTAGATTTTATATACATATTAAATAATATTAATTTGCAACGGCACATTATATTAAATTATTAACAATACTATTAATAATTTCGAATTTTCGATTTTTATAATAAATATCATTAAACTCTTTATGTAAAATTTTTTTAAAGTGAGAAGCTTTATTAAAATATTAATAGCAATGCTCATTAAAATTTTTGTGTAAAAATTTTTAAGTGAGAAGTTTTAAAATATTTAATAAGTAATCTTTCAGAAGAAAATAAAAGATATATGTATTATTTTAATATAAAATTTAATTTAATATCGAATAATTTATTTATTCATGTAATCCTTTCATTTAAGAATAACATTGGACTAATTTATTTAAGAATAATATTGAACTAATTCATTTAAGAATTATATTCGACTAAATATTAAATTTTGTAATCTAAAAACTCCTATTGATTCTTATCTTTTATTTCAATATCTTGCTTCCTCTACTAGTTTTATTCTTTAAAAATAAGAAATAATTCAAGCGTTCACATTTGCGCGTCACATTCAGCTAAATGTAGTCGCAATGAAAAAAAAGAAAAAAATCACCGATATCGGTGTACTTTATTGCGCCGACACTGTTTGGAGTCAGTCGTGTATACCATCGAATAAACTCGATAGAGTTCAAACCGTCCGGCCGCCATTGCTCGGTCGGCCTGAGTCGTCGTACATAGAAATCTAGGCCGCATTATGGATCTACATGCAGATAGCTTACGTGAGGAGCTACAGTTGAGCGCGCGTGATCATCTCGAATTTGAAAATCGGTCAATAAATTCGCTACTTTGCGCCGCAAAGAGGCTACTTAGGATCCTAATTAAGCAGCAGATGTCTTTCATAAAAAGAAATTTTTAATGTAGCTTCAATATCTAATCCTATTATATCTTTTGCATATTCCTGCATAATTCTTTTATGCCAATTAAACGCTGAGCAAATCTTTGCTTTTTTAATATATCCGTTAAGCGTCAAATTTTTTTCCACTCCATTCTGGTTTTTCTGGATTTTAGTAACCGGTTAATATCGCGAATAGGTGTGCAAGAGTTTAAGTATCATGGCTTCCACATTTTGTGGATCTGTAATTCAAACTAGTCTTCATACGACGTCTATTATCATTTAATTAACGTGAATTTCCATTTCAGACTTTCAGACATGCGAAATTAGGATGTCGCCTCGATGATTGTTTTAAATTCTGATATATGAAGGTTTACGCGTGATTATTCAAACAGAGGTATTGTACATTATTTAATAGAACGTATTTATATAAAATATCGACATAAAACGTATCATTCTGTTACATTCCTGTAAATTTATTCAGGACACAGCGAGATAATGAGAAATTCCACGTACTTTCACATTTCCTCCGTTAACAGAAACATGATATCGTATTATGGCTGAAGTAGATATATAAACATGTTTTCTATTATTATTTCAAAAATTATTTCGCGATGGACAAGATGTTATAACCTTGTAACTTTTTTAATACTAATATCTTTCCTTATTTAAAATAAAATGATATCTATATGATTCAAAGGTATGCAATGTAACGAAGATAACAAAAACAGCAATAAAATGAAACATGGAAACATATCTATAAAGAATCATAAATTTTTACGATTTTCACTTGAGAAATTCTATTGTGCACTATGACTATCCGCATTATAGTTTCTTACATTTTAACTTGATTATTTAAGAGTAAGCAAAATAAATCATTTTTTTTTTATTTAAGATAAAACTTAAGAGATTTAACTTTTCTTAAACTGTTTCTTAAACAGCTTAAAAGAACTGCTAAAATAAAGAATTTTTTCCCAAAGTGGGAAACGATTTTTTTTCTGGATTCAAAAAGATACATTTTCTACGCAACGTTTATGAATGAGCTATTTTCAGCCCCTCTGTTTCTCTCTCATGAATTTATATAACACGATATTCGACAATGTCCCGAAGCTATGCACAAACCCTGCTTATATTTTATATTTAATTCACGCATTAATTTGGATGTAACGCATCTCGCAAGCGACAATATATTGCTTAAAGTAATGTATCATTTAAACGACTCTGAGTGACGGCATTAAAAATCTTCCCCAGCAACGATCACCAATTATTTATAATTACAATCGACTCAAACTTGCGCAGCTCGTGCATTGTGACTATAAATATATGATGTCGCAATTCCGCACTGCGTGCTTCTGATACATTTATTAGAACTAAATTATAATAACCTGACTAATCTCGCGAGATTAATATATTTAGGAAATTTCTTACGCATGTTTACGAGTCCATAATGATAACATTCTTAAAATAATTCATAAAATAAAATTTCATGTTACGATAATGGTAATTCTTTTAAAGTAAACAAATAATTTTTCTATTACTTTATTGCATTATCGTTTATATAAGAATTTATGAGTTACTCAAAAAATTAGGTCAGACATAAAAAAATCAGTTTAAGAATAATTTACTAAGCTATTTAACATTAAAAATGAATTTTCGCCAAAAATGTCCAATTATATTTTTACTTAAATCAAATCAAATATTTGAAGAACAATATCTTAGCGTGACAGAAATAGAAAAGTGCAGCGCATTATAGATTTTTGAATTGTAACGTCGCGCGCGCAGTTAGGTGCACTTTGCTTAGATAGTATCACACACGGTTGAATGGATCGATAAACTCACGGGCAAAATAGGACGACACATAATGGAATCATTTATATACCCGCAAAAATGATCGTCGCTGAAACCGCATCGTTTTGCGCACAATATGTGAGCACCTCGTGAAAATTAAACGTCATCGCTGCTATATAGCTACCATTCTGTAGGATGACGCGTAATTCACAAATGATCGTGAAAGATTGATTATTTCACGATAGAAAAAATTGTATGGACGATAATAAGTCACTATAAAATCATTAATTTTTTTTATTATTTTCTTTTATGATAGATCGCGTTAAATGACGATAGTATTTATGGATTCGCGGTTATATTAGAATAAAATATAAAAATATATCTTTTGCATTTAATCTTTACAAGAGGAAAGTCATTCTAGTAGCGTTGGAATAATACCATATTTTGAGACAAAGAATACAAAAAATACAAATAAAATAATTGTTATAAATAATGATAACAAATCTTATTTAAAAAAAGCTCTCTGTAAGATTTTTAAAATAGACACTCGCCTACAAAGGTTATAATAATATGTTCATCACTCTTTTTTATATGCAGAATTGTGTATTAAAATGAAAGAACAGAGTATATATCTTAGTGAAAGATATTATAAGCTAAGCTTATAATAGATATCTCAAAAGATTTCAATAATAAGTTAACATTAATAGATTTCAGAAATAACAATCTTTTTTTAAATGTCATATGAATCAGATAGAAATATCTGATAAAAATATTTAAATAGTACTTATCTCGGAGAGATAACTATATTATTATGACAAATGATTAATTTAATTAATTCTGGAATATAATTGCTACTTTATACTATTTAATTTATAATTACATGATCGATATAATCGGAAAATTTGCGAGAAGCCTCCCCATCGTAAAACTTTTTGCATCTAAAATATGTACTCACCTGCTAGAATCAAGTTGCGCTCTTGCTTCAACAGGCAATCCAAAAATATATGGAACATGTGTGTGTTTGTATATATATATATTTATAGATATCAACGTATATATATATATATTCAACGTGTATATATAGAAGCTCCTAATATCGGCATGAAACGTTAATCACAGTTGCTGCTCCTTTAGATTCCTCAAAGCGTTGATGATGCGATGTCGTCCAGTTGGTGATCTTCGATCGAGCATTCCTGCTCAAGACGTCGCGTGTTAACGTGCGCGATTACGAGATCACCAGCTCGTTGACGAAGAACGAATGAGATATAATGAGAAAAGACGAGAGATCGTACGGGCGAGACAGAGAACGAACGCTACTTAATTGCGCGTAATCGAGAAAAATAAATCAGGAGGAATGACGAGAGAGCAGAGCCGTAGAGAGCGACGGGCTCGATCTCTCGCGAGCGCGAGACAAATTTACCATAAATTACCGGAATAACGGAAAAGCACCGGTTGTCTCGGCGAGATGTATTACGTCTATAAATTACGGTTATCACAGGACAAAATGGATTTGACCCCTTTCTATCTACTATCTGCTAGCATTTATGTTAAAATTAACGATTTTTAATTATGTCCTTGATACTATCGTAAATCGCAAGATTTAACATTGACGCGAGAAATTTTTGCATGTAACAATAAACGATAAGCGCATATTTTCTAATTCGTATTCACATATTCAGATAAATCGCGCTCATAATGGATGCTCGACATTATATATCATGTAATTATATCTTCTCAATCCCTCTCGTGTGCATGGATATATATAAAATTGTATGTACCGTCTATCTTTCTCTCATTATAAGAATCGCCGATTAAAACGCAAAAAATTTTGACCGTGACAAATCCTCTTTCCGCGATTGTTCGCGATAACCAGCCTCGATCATTCTTTCATTTATAATACATGTAACTTTTTAATCATCCACGAAATTTCACCACGTTTATCCACTAGGTATGTCGTAACTGATTATTCTCGAAATTGACAAAAAAAATCAGAGATCGATACAATGAAAAATAAAAGATGCAAAAGCATTTCAAACAGAGTTCGAATCGCGAACTCAATACGTTCGACCGTTTATGTAATTCTTCCGTGGGAACTTGGTGTTACGAGCAATCGCGTGATTTCTCTCGCACGTGATAAAGCAGCTTGCAAACTCAATGTTTTCCAGTTTGAAACGGTACCGCCGAAAACATTGTTTCAGACGTCGTTTCTGTGCACCGAGGGAAATTCTCCTCGTACTTACATTCCCCGCGGTATAAATTAATTCTACGCGTAATACTCCGCTTGTGTGTGCTAAGCGCGAAAGCGCGGTATTAACGAAGTTCGGAATTATACTATGGAATCGAGCGTGTGGGTCACTTAAATATCAGTTACGTTAATTTCCACTTGCATGCGAAACGTGTTCATGAGAGTCAATTTTGAAATCCAGCCAATGGTGGACTCCGATTGCGAAGATGATACGGTGCGATGTACTTTTTAATTGATAGGTGTACGCTTTTTAATTAATACTCGTAAAATAAATACACGACATCAAAATTGCGTCGTGTTATAACCAAAAGCAATCATTTATTTATTCCGCCGAGTCACAGTCGAGATGTAGTAAATTTCATTATTAATTAATCGATTCGTTTATAAACACTAATGGATGCTATCCAGTCAAATCGAATTTATCGACAGCCCTTCTTCCAATATTTAAGCGGAACAACGCCCATCGAATATTTCAAGTTGTCCCTTGTTTATTGACTGCTGTATCTATTTTGGTGAATAATAAAAATAGCATAGAACGTCGCTTTATTGTCATGGTAAAATTGAAACGGTATTATCATCGATAATAATTTATACACGTTTATACACGTTCTGATTATTATATTGTGCGAGATTAAGAGCTCAAGATATTATATCATAGGTATTTTGATGAACGTTAAATGAGATTATATATATTCTTAAGAAGATATATGCCATACATTGTAGATAATCTTTTTCAAATTTTTAATAATCAATTAATTTACTTGTACTTAAAAAAAAT
>Ga0157364_1004729_pt1 | contig 13674 bp, 14 predicted proteins | sample AttsexASBM2_FD_111476 | JGI IMG/M metagenome (GOLD analysis project Ga0157364, IMG submission 111476) | Fungus gardens microbial communities from leaf cutter ant in Ribeirão Preto, State of São Paulo, Brazil - Atta sexdens ASBM2 | ecosystem: Host-associated > Fungi > Mycelium > Unclassified ... | reverse complement strand
TCCGGACATTGCTCCTTCTGATTACTGTTGTTCCGAAGGATGCAGCAAGTCACCGGTTCACTTCTTTCGCAGAAATCGAAAATTGACTCCAAAATTGGATCGCCTCCAAAGACGAGTCATTTTTTCGAGATGGAATTCGAAAATTGCCTGAGAGATGGAAAAAAGTACTTAGTAGGCAGCGATGGACAATACTTTAATTGATCTGTTCATTCATTTTTTGAAATAAATGCACAAAAAAAAACGGACCGAACTAATTTGTACTCCCAATAACTTTCATTCTTTTACTATTTTTCCGAAATTCAGTACTAGACAGTAAAATCTACATTTCAAAACAGCAAAAGTCAATTCATAAAGTCATTAGATCTATAAAGGATCGCAAACTCGCATCTATTTTCACGCAAAATGTGGCCATTTCGAATTTATGCATTTGTATCACGTGCTTTATTTGGGAAAATGAAACCGTTAAGTTTGTAAATCAATGTTTTTCAGTTGTAATTAATTTTTATTACAAAAGAATATGTACGAATTCTTAATTTATGTGTTCTTTAGTTTAATATAGATTTATTTGTCATAGAAATTTTGTGCATAAAAGTGCACGAAGGACATGTAGGTACAGTTCAGGAATACAAAAGTACACATTGCACGTGGGATCATCGCATGAGCTTGAGCATTCGAAATGTACGGTTAGATTAGCTACACTCAATTGACTCCAATGTGGACCCTTGATATACTTCAAATCGTATACTATGTGCACTTCGGCCATTTTTACGCGACATTTCTGAAATCAATTATGGTACTTTATAATCTAGTGATTTCAATAACAGCAGCGCCAGTACTTTCGCAACATACTCCGAATGATTATGAATTTATATGTAAAAATCAATCGCTCAGTAAGCAGACTGCATTCCGAAACTCATTAAAGAAAAAGTATTGCAACTTAGTCGATGAATACAATTTCAATTTTATACCTCAAGTTATGTTCCAAAATTTACTACCAATACTGAAAATCTATAGTTTACGTTATCTGCACTATAGATTTTCAGTTAGCGGTAGTAAATTTTTAAATGTAGTTTTAAATATAGTTTTACACTTCACATTTGAAAATGTGCGCACGTTTTAACGCATTTCCAGTTTTATCTCATTCACGCTCTGTTAGCCGTACTTTTATTATACTCTAGACTAGAGTCTCTAGAACTACTAGAGTCTGGCCATCTCTCAATCTCTCTTATGACTGATGTGCCCACACAGGCAGTACCAATCAAGAGCGCACATACATTCATACCACCAATTGAGAACAAACACACATTTCGGACATGCACGCCACTTTTAGAGCATGATCAAACTCTGATTCTAGGGATTCTACTCTAGAATGAGTGCGTCCTTTTTTACCCCCACTCCTCGAATGCTCGATCTAGAGATATAAGCGGTATTCATAGCTCGTTCTTGTTTCAAAACTGTCTTAAGATGTTAATACGATCCTCTGATTGTGTCAAGCTCGATTATCGATCAATGATAGCGAATAAATCGCATTGCGGCCGATTGCAGCCGCGCTTCTCTTTTGCCTTTAACTAGCTTTTGTTTTCTTCGCTTTTTGGCTTTCTTTTTAATCGACATGGAGTACGACAGACGCTCTGCATAAATAGTAAGGACGAATTATATGACATGTTTAATCACGTTAATGGAACATCAGCAGCTGTTGCCTACTCCCATCATCCTGATAACTTGAAGTCAAGCTACTTATAACACAGGTGAGAGAGGAAAAGTATTTCAAATATTTTCGCAAATAATATTAATCTCAACGGCGTTTCACGTAATGGTCGCCTCGTTTCTTTCATTGTTGTCTGTGATGGGTACTTCAGGCGGATTGCTCCACTAATGAGTGTCCGATGAATTGGCTCGGATAGAGTTATCTGATGGTCCGCCCTGGATAGCCACGCTCTGCCGTGTCATTCCTTGTGCTTGACGAACGGTCTTAGGCGATACTACCTAGCAAGCATTATTTAATTACGATGCCTGATGAAGTTCAGGCGGTACTTCATGATTACTTTGTAAACACGAGGCCTAATGATTGGCTCAGGCTAAAATCCGTAAACCATTTACAATCATGATATTGTTTTAGAATATTATGCTTCCTTTATTTTATTAATTATAAAAGTTATTTTATAATTAATTAACTTCTCTGAAAAAGACTTTCTATAGTCTTTCTGTAGGTCTTCGTTAATAATGCATACCTTATGATATCTTATTCAAAATATATTCACTTTCTTATTACTAATCTGCTTTCGATTCGCCTTCACAGTGTATTTCGGCCAGCTGGATCCCCTACCCTTATTTTTATCCCAACAATGATCTTCAGCAGCAGATTTCTTAAGAGAAATTTTTAAGAAAGATTTTTTTAAACAGAAAAGTAATACTTCCCACAAATGCTCTTTTTAATGCATAAGAGTACGATCTTCGGTATATATTGCAACTGCTCGGCGCTCAAGTCTCGAATATCGGAAGGATGACACAGCGTGAGGACATTTGCTACTGCTACTCGTAGATTCGCGCGCCTTTAAATAGTCGTTCGAAAACGCGCAGCCTTTAGTGTGAGCATGAAATTCGTGCTGCAATCGCTGACGATACGCGTCACAAACTGCGACGCGAAATTACGAATGGGAGGCAACGCGGAAAAGCGCAAGCAAAATGCTGCCGAGTACTATACGCGCGATCATTTGCGACCCGTCGAATTGCAGTAAAAACCAACGTTCTCTTAAGCTTACTCAAGAGTCCGAACAGCGTACGTTTCGAGAACGTGTATGTCTACTCGAAATCGTTGCAACAATCAAAGAATCAATATCTCGAAAATTTATTTACGTTTATCGATGAAATCGGCTTTACGTTCTCCAACAACAACGACGACGTTCCACCGAGCGAGGCGCGCCAAATTTTATTTTTATTTTTGATGACGTGGCATGTGACAAGCAGGATACAATGAAAGAGTACTTTTCGATGGGTCGCCACGCGAACGTCGACTGCTTCTATCTCTGTCAGACGTACGTGAGGATACCTAAACATTTGATACGCGACAACGCGAATCTTCTGATCCTGTTCAAACAGGACGGTACCAATTTGAAACATATTTACAATGATCATGTGAATACTGACATGTCGTACGACGAATTTTGCGCGTTGTGCCGCGACTGTTGGCAGCAAAAATATGGATTTCTAGTAATAGACAAAAAACAGTGCGCTCACAAATAGACGATACAGAAAAGGATTTAATGAGTTTGCGATATCATAACATAACCAGGCGATACTTAACCAGAGACGAACATGGTAGATGTGCGTGAGCATGAAAAAATCGCGAGGGAGATCGAGAAGACGAGCGAGTCGATCCATAAGAAACATCGCGCTTTGGAAACCAGTAGAATCGAGGAACATTTTCGCATTGGACAAGCATTTTAAATTTCTTATCAAGCCACTGTGACTTTTTATCGACAGCCCCGGCGTGCGCGCGGCAAAGAAAGAGTCGCGCGACGAAGATGCAGCGTCTGTCTCTAAATGTGAGAGAAAGCATAATTGAATACACAAAAACAATGTTATTTAATAAAATTTTGATATATTTTATTTCTACATATAAAATATATCAATATAAATATATAAACGTGTAAAATATTTTTTTTTATTATTCTTTCCATTTCCGTTTTAGAGTATACAGATATAAATGTACATGAAATGAAAAATAATTATAATACATAATAAATGGTACTACATAAAACATAATAGTAATATTTATATAAATATAAAAACATGCATTACAAGCAAATTATAATGATAATAGTAGTATAATACTAACATGTATACTGTATGAAAATATTAAAAAATATATATATATAAGGAAAATATACATGAAGTACAAATTAAGATAATACATAAGAAAATTATAATACATATACACTATATGAAAATATAAAAAATATAAAATCATAATAATAATAAATGTTGATACATATATTACAAAGGCATCCATCAATGCTCCCATGGTAACGTCTCCGGTACGACATATCGTTTATCATCGTATGGATTCAGAGCGATTTTCGATTCGGATATCGTGTATACCTCGTGTAATTTATATCATACAATTGACGGCGAGTAATTTCGATCTCTTCGTTCAAACACCGCGTGTACTCATCAAACGTTATCGTTCGCGCTACAACGTTATGCTTTGTACCTTTCACCTTTTTAGTGTCCTTCTTGCCGTCAATTCTCCACTCTCACCGCGCATCTTCGTTCTCAGTCCAACGAATTCGATCATTATCGCACCATTATTTTCATCCTTCATCAAACTGGGTACTTTTTTGTTCATGAGAGACACATCGTACGCATTATCCGTCGGATAATCGCTCGTGTCAAATATCTAGCGATATCTAGCGATATCGCGTTTCATAGTCTCGTAAACGTCCTCGCATTCTATATGATAAATGAGACTGTCCGTGTCAATGTACATAATTTTAAATTTGTCGCGAAACAGTGGTAACATATACTCGTGATGAAATTCGTACAAGTAAACTTTCGATATGTCGAGTATACACATACCCACATAAATCGGCTTCGCTTCGAATTTGCGCAGTTCTACAGTGATCAATTTTCGCAAAGACGCAATAGCTGTGGAAATTCGATTTTGCGATCATTGACTCCGCGCCATATCGTCCCATTTTGTTACTAATTTTACATCGACGTGATTTCGAACATTCTCCATAGTTTTACCGAATACCGCGTTGTTCATTAATTTATATAAATTTTTCTCGAAATTTTTTGCGCGAGTTCTGAAATTTGTATTGAGTTCAATGTACTCGCGAAGCCATGAAGATTGTGCGAATTGTAGCACTCGATAAATCTTTGTTACGCGAAGACCGTGACGAGTTCATTGCTGCAAGTTTCGATAGTGGGTGATGTAACGCTGCTTATCGTACAGCGTCGCTAGAAGTTTATCCTCGCGTTTGCCGGGCGGCTTATCGCGCGTCGGACAGGTAGATCAATGTGTTGGTCGTGTAGATGCTATGGATACTCAAGATCGATCTCGAGAATGTAACCGATGAGTGAATTCAGAGCGATCGCGCCCACGTCAAAGTTCACAGTGTCTTCGATCCACCGAAATTCAGCGTATGGCAATGGTTGACACCCATATAAATTGTTAACATCCTTAATATATCAAGTACGACGATAGTTTCGATGAATCATACGAACGCATGTACTTGTTATTAGCCTGTGCGTATCTGCTTGAACATTGACTAAGGCCGCCGTGTATACCGTGCTTGATGAACATGATTATATCGATGTCGATGAGTAACTCAAACTTTACTTTATAACTTTATATTTTAACATCATGTCCCACGTGAAACCAGGCAATGTGTAGTAATGCGCGAAATCGAGACCGTGACTCGCGACACAACTTTCGCGGAAGTTTTTGAAAATGTCGGCTAATAACAAGACATCGGTTTTCAAGTTTACAAATCACCGTACTCGCCGAGCGTTTCGGATGGAGAACGCTTCCAGACATTCGCTGCGTAATCGCTCTCAAATATTGTATCGCCTGTCAACGAACTATAAAATGATTCGCGCGGTGGTAAGCATGTATCTTGCAATTTTTCGACGCAGTCAACATACTCGTACGGAAAGACATCTTTATAAATAGTCAGTAATTCTTCATCTGATAGTGTGAATTTGTGTGTGAAATTGAAAATTTAGAACGTATGATTTTTAATTTGTCTCTGTTTAGAAACGCTAGTTTATCGAGGCCTGCATTTAAAAATTTGAAAAAAATCAATGAATCTTAATTTATCTTAATCTAATTTTACACAATTTTTTTGAAAATTCTTTTCATTTTTGTCTTTGATGCTGTCGACATGTTTATGAAATATATTTTTCTTTGGTTATCGGTAATATTATACATCTACATGTCCATCGTATGCGGTAGCAATTTCCTTAATTTTTAAATGTGCGTCGTAGCCTGATAAATTGTGAAAAACGATCAGAATATATAATAAATTTTTATAATTAAGATTGCAATTTGCATGCGCTGGGCCGGTATCTACTAGTGAGATGGCAATGATCGTGAACCTGCCTGATGTCCGACGCGAACGGTTTCTCGCAAATGTGGCACCGTGTCGGTATGTATACATTACGGTACGCCTTCCATTGTTTTTTTGATAACATTCCCATGGGCATGTTACGTTTTTTTTCACTCGATGCACCAAATCATTGAGTTGTCGCGTGAACCACGCTATACAGTCTTCATTGAAAGTGATACGACGGAAGTGATACGACGCGTTGTCGTACGCGCATCGCACGTAGTATCTTATACTAAATATCTCATGATGTTGATATGTCATGATGTACGATGATACGTGTGCATCGTCCCTGTCAGGATTTGTTTTCCGTAGAACGTACTCCAAGTCAGCGTAGATGATGAATGGGACGCGCTTCTTATTGCAATGGTTCCCAAATTCAAGCCACTTATCGTCCTTGCTCGGCAGTCATTGATCTTCTGGCAGTCCATTGCGTGCGACTGCAATTTTTCGTTCGTACTGAAATAACGAAGGCACCTGTACCATAAATAATAGAGAAATCATTTTTCACTATTTCTTTTTTACTGTTTTTTTATTGGCTTTTTTTATTATACTTATTGATCGCAGAAAAATTTCTTGATCTTTTTCCCACTAATCTGCGAGCTCACGAGACGGGATAGATTGTTTATCCCGCCATGCCCAACACCTTCATTGTGTGAATCTTGCATGTATAGCTTATTGACATGTCTTCCTTCTTGTCATTGGTTAGGCGCAGAGGAAGGACTTATTTATTCTCGATGCCGTACACGTTGATCGATATCGCATTCAATCGAATTTAGAATTCGAATTTAGAAATGTCTTTTAAAATTGGAAACTCAATGTTTGTGAGATTCAATACTGTCGTATAATGCGGATACAATTCCCGATCTGTATTTTTTTCAGCCGGGTATAGAGCGGCGACCACATAAAGCATTGTCCGTCATACTGATCACCGCTCATTTCGTCGCTATTTCTCGTGATACTTTGATATGACGTCCCGCGCGCATGGGATTTAATTTGTTTGAACATTGATAATCAAATTCAATATACGTGACAATGCTCACCTGCTATCGCGTTCTTGGAACTCTTCGAGCGATGTTAAGATAGGCTCGACGACGTGTCGCTCGTACCACTCGCATAAATCGGTGTATCGGTATCTCGCTGTTCTTTGTAATTATGCTCTTATTAGCACGTTTATCCTTCGTTGCGAACTCACCATTGAACACGGTGTTTACTTTTACACTATCGTGTCTTTTTACAGCGTCCCGCACTCGCTCTAGAGCTACATTGCCAGCGTCTTCTAAAAACCGCTACAGCTCGATGTGATTAGAGTTTATCACCGCACTTGTCAATATACGACTCTTAAACGCGGCGTCGATCTCTCACCAGACAAGAGATCGTTCGTTGCCACTCCTATACTCGCCACCAATATGTACGAAACATCGCTCCAATTGCAACTTTGCACCGCGAGTCACGTGATCCTCGCCACCGCGGATTGTCTGTGTCCAACGGCGAGACACGGACGCTTGGCACGACAAAGTTCTTCGAGCCGCTCGATGCACTCGTCGCTTCGTTGCAACCACGCAAAACACTCCACCAGAGTAGCGACCTGGCCGCTTCAGTAATTCGCGTTCCACTCGCTCATGATTTTCCATGTCTTTTCACAGTTTTTAGATCACGTCGCACTCATCCATGGAGCACTTGCACGTGACTCGTTCACACATATTGCAGCACGTGACATATCTAGAATGTCATAACATTCTAATACCTTTTCAGTATGTTTATTTGCGAAAGTACACTGTTCACTCAAAGTATTGTTCGTTGCATCTATCGACAAACAGTTTTAGTGCAAGATCGCAAAACTCTATCCATATATTGTCAATAATCAGCAGTTCGACGCACTTTTCATTATCCGCGGGAATCTTAAGGCACGTGCACCAATCCTGGCTTTTATTTGCGATTTTCTTCGCCTACTATAATAATCATCCTTTATTACATTGACATTTCTATTCCACCAATGTCTCTTTTCATACTCATCGTCGTCATAACATTTGTATCCGTGGGTACACTTTCTGTCACGCGAGTAAAAATCAGTCAGAAACGGGCTGTTTGATAACTATTCCATGTTTCTCATCACGTATACCTAATTCTCGATCGTGTAAGAATTGCACCGATGATATTCGCACACTTATGTCTCTTTTTTGCAGATTACCGAGAACATACAGTACATCATCTACATTACAGTCTTCCCACATATTTTTCAATAGCGTTTCTCTCACAATACTGTTCACAATTTTTTTCAATGTGTGCAGAGTGGGCACATGCTGCACGAGAATATACTGTACAAAGGCCCTCTGCAATTCGTGCACGATCTACCGTCTAGCCTACCGAAAAAATCGGTTTCATGCTCTCTGTGACGTGATACATTCCTATATCGTTAATGTTAGCTATACGAATCATGCATGCTGTGCATACAGTTAAAGTATCGTCCGTTGTATAATAATTGTGGATCAGTGTTTGGCATGAGCGTTTCAACGTACGGATTTCTGGAACCAATACGAATTTTTCTACGCGATCAATTTCATATTCGCTCATATCACTAGCATAACCAGGATAGCATTTCTTCATCGGAATCTTGACCCATTATCTCTTCAAAATCTACTTCTATTTCTTCGAACACTTCGAACACTTCGTCTCTGACATTCGCGAACTGTTTCGGATCCATGTTTTTAATATACTCGACTACGTTGGCTATGTTCTCAATGTTTGCACAATGGTTAGTCATACTTTTTCCATTCTTATTGTCAATAACCGAAGCGATTCGTCTTCCAGGATACCAACTGTGGAACTGAGCATTTATAATTATATATTCCATTATATATTTCATTTGTGACTTCTTTGTCCCTTTGCCTATTTAGTCACACTTTCTTTAAAAGCAGATAAGACAGCGAGCGATTCTGATTTATATTTTTCACATCTCATTAGTATGTTTATATAAATAGCATCAACGCTTCTCTTAATGCATAGCGACATGTCACTGATCTGACAGTGTATATAAACAGTATTTTTCATTCAATCAAAATTTTAGTTGCGAGCGATAAGTCATGGATCGAGTAAAAGAATATATACGTCGAAAATCTATCGAATGCAAGGGATACCGTGTCATCAGGTTCACCAAGTTCATCATCGAGAGAAAAAGAGATATTGGGAATGTCCTAATGAAAAAGCACCAAAATCGCCAATGTTCCTCATCATCAACATCATCAGTGCCATCAAAACATAAGCCAGGTATCGCATTTAGAATGACTTGTGCTAATGCATTTTATTCTCGGCTGAAAAAACGAATAGTAATCAAAAAAAATTTTTTTCATTCTCTTTTTCCAGAAAGCCACTGCTAGCGATGTTCGAGCCACTGGTTGCATTCGAACGTTGTCGATCGCGAAAAAATATAATAAAAAATGAGAAAAAGTTTGTGTAACAAGTGTAATGCGAATAAAAAATTTTTGTTTGCATTACTACATACATATTTTTTTTTACTCCTCATCCTTTGTCTCGACACGCTAATAAAAAACGTAAGCTCTTGTTATCTATACATTTGGAAAGAGTGATAGGACGATGACGGGTGGTGGGTAGTGGGTAGCGGCGACAGCGGCGGCTGAAAAAAATAGCGGAATGTCATGTTTACGTAAAACACTCGACCAGGGTCCTATGTTTACGTAATATCGATAACACCGGGCCCTTCCTGCGCCTACGAGTACCTCTCCCCCCCCCCCGCGTTCCGCGCTCCCCTTTAGCCCCATGAATTAGAACTCTTGCTTTACTACTTCTGTTTGTTATGCATATAAAAATAATTTAGCTTTTTACAAATCAATAGTTAGGTATATAATTTATTCTTTAAATGATATTTTAAATTAATATGTATCTCTTGTAACTTCAATCTTTATGCGAGCTTTAAAAATTCATCTTTCCAAAATTATTGTATCATTCGTGTTCTCCAAGCAACACAATTAATTAAAATGTTTTACGAAGTTTATATATTACTATACATTTTTTTTTATATATTGTATACATTTATTGATAATAATAATAAAATAAGTAAAGGACTGCAACTTCAAGTTGTACGATTTTTATTTGAAAAATAATAACATTTATGTGATAACACTTATATATTTAAAATAAAAAAACTGGATTTAATAAAATGTTTCATTAATATCTTTTTTTTTGCAGGAGATAGATGTTAAAAACATTAAAGAAGGAGGAAGCCCTAGCTGTTGCAGAAAGATACGAAAATACCTGAAGATACTAATGACGAATCTATCAGTTGTCAGGACTCAATGAAATTACTGTCCGACTTGACAAATTCGAAGATTAGTATTCAAGGTACACAGTGCTTAAAGCCAGTAAGTACAGATTTGCACATAAATATACAAAAATGTGTAGATGACAATACTCTTGTCATCGAAAGCACAGGCCATGTAGATACTGATTGTATCCAACAGCATGAGCCTGAAAGTAAGCACATACGTGTATGGTACAAGAATGTATAGATGACTATGCTCTTGTCAAAAAGACGCACCGTTCAGATATTGATCGCATTCAACAAGAGCATGAGCCTGAAGGTAATCACATCATAAATTCTGCTTTCTTCAATAAAGATCTGCATCGAGTATTTGTTAATCATTCGCGATATCATTGCCGGTTTGAAGACTGGAAATTCGTAAATACTCATCATTTTTAATAAATAAATTAAATTATGTTGTGATAAAAAATTATGTTCTTTGCGATTAAATGTTACATACTGATTAAAACCTATTGACAATACTTTCATGTACATCAGCAGTCATTTTCGGCCATGTTGAAATAGCACAAATACCTTTCGGTCAACAGCAAGAATTAATTCAAGCACCTAATACATCCCTTAATATTCAAGGTTTATGGATCATCAAAGCAGTTCTCGTATGATTATAGATGGGTGACCATGTCTCGCATGCTTGACCTCTATGACTGTTTGAGAGTATCATAAAAATTAATTTTCTAATTTAGGTGAAAACATTTTATATATAGGTCTTCATTAATAATGGATATCTTATGATACACATTAAAACAAAATATATTCATTTTCTTATTACTAATCTGCTTTCGATTCACAGAGCATTTCGGTCAGTCAGGTTTCCTATTCTTGTTCTTATTGATGACACCAGCAGATTGGTGACTTAAGACTATACTTAAGACGGTTTTAAATATAAGATCCGAATATAAATACTGACCTAAATCTATGGTATGTGCACATATATATATATATATATATACACACTTATATAACTGCATAAAGTGTTTTACGTATCTGCTTTTTAATTTTTTTACACTCAGGCATTATCTAATCAATTCCGCCATTTTTCATCCAATCAAAAATAGGACAAGATTGATCAGACTCTTACTGCCAGAGACTGTCACTAGATCATGATGGAAGGGATTGACATGACGTGCTCAGTTTGGGCAAACAATCCCTTTTGTGAGTCGAAGTATCGTTCGTAGATCCAGGTCTGCCAACTGCGAAGAAATAAATAATGTTACTACAACTGATCTCTGTGCATCTTCGTCAGATCTCGCTATATATCTTTTTTTCTCTTCGTTTCGAAGCATGGAACAACATCTGCCAAGCAAGTGTCAAACGTGATTTGAAGACTTTATTAGAACGTTATTCGAAATGGATTCCTATTGGAATTATTCAATTATTCTTTAGATTTCTATTGTGTTTTCTAAAAAAAATGGAATAATTCCATAAGTGCCCTGAGAATTCTGTCGAGCTTTATGTAAGTATAAATAATACTTATTTATATATTGTTGGTACAAATAATACTTATTTATTTATTTATATTTATGTATTGATTTGTTCATTTATCCGAGAAAAAAATATTTTATATATAATTGTATATAATTGTATATTGACATCACAATATAATTATATATAAAATATATCCATATATATACAATACAATTATAGAAAATTATAGAAAATTATTCGAATCTCACAATATTTTATAATTCACATATCAAAAATTCCGAATTTCTGTATCATTTTAAAACTGGGAAATTTCTCTAATTTTTTTATATTAATCTTTTTTTATACTAATCTTACAATATTTTAGAATTCATAAGACTTCACAATTCTTTTCTTTTGTGGAAAAATTACAACGAACTTTTTTTACATAATTAGCAATTAAGTAATTTTTTATTTAATATAGCAAACCAAATACTGATAAAATAATTAAAATTCAATTTTTCTAGCGATAAATTTAACCGATAGAGCTCAAAGTTAGCCAAGTCACGAAGGCAGAAGGTCAATCGTTGCTCAATAAATCTTTTACATTAAAGTTTAGCAATGTTTGACGTTGCTCGCGCTTCCGGAGTTAGATAAGACTAATTAAAAAGATCCACAAACTCATTGGGGATTGGACTCCAAATATCCAATTTCTAGAAGACGCTAGGTCAACGACCTACTGCCAAAAACAAAGAAAGGCACATCGTCCTTGCGAATATAAATACAAGAAATTTTCTTTGAGGAACACAGTCAGTCAGTCAGTCAGTCAGTAATACTATATACCACTAGTTTCGCTGTATCAGTAATTCCGAAATCATAGGTTAGTGCGAGAAGTTCTCCCTATCGTATAAAACATTCCTGAGCTGATCTCCCTTAATATTCAAGACCAACTTCTTCGAAGGCCCGCATTCTGATTCGATCACTTGAGAGATTCATTACTGTTATTCTCCCGTTCAACTACAGAGATAGTGAGTAATTAATTCTTCAATACTTCAAAAACATTTTTTATTAGTACAAAACAAATCATCACAGAAATTTCCGTTTTTTCATTTCCATCCATTTCCTGGCTCTCTCATAAAATCATTCTTTTCCATTTCATATTTGTTCAAAGCGATTAATTATATTATTGGAACGTTTGGAGAAGAGTTATATCATTTCTTATGATTACATAGAGCGCTAAAACGCTTTTCGTAATTCTCTCTCTATCGCGATTATTCAAAGCGGTAAGAGGCTTTGAATAGTTACTTCTCTTTATCACTTCACCTTTACTTGAAACGATAGAACGCTTCAGGTAATTCATTCTTATTCTTCCTATTACATGAAGCGATAAAATGCTTTTCGTGATTACTCGAAGCGGTAAAGCACTTTGACTAATTACATTTCCTTATTATTCTTGATACTTGAAGCAGTAAAGCGCTTCGAGTGATTCATACTCATTCTTTCCGATTCCATGAACCGATAAAACGTTTTTAGTAACTTCTCGTTCTTTGAAGCGATAAACTGCTTCGAATGGTTACCTCTCTTTACTATTTCATTTATTTAAAACAGTAAAACGCTTCATATTCATTCTTTCCGATTACATGTAGCGATAAAACGCTCTTGTAAATTCTCTCTCTCTCTCTCTCTCTTTCTCTCTTTCTCTCTCTCTCGGATTACTTAGAACGATAAAACGCTTTGAGTAATTCACTCATTTCTCGATCTCTATTATTACTCGAAGCGATGAGGCGCTTGGAGTGATTCAAATCTCCTCATTTACTTTTTTTT
>Ga0157364_1004728_pt1 | contig 13675 bp, 6 predicted proteins | sample AttsexASBM2_FD_111476 | JGI IMG/M metagenome (GOLD analysis project Ga0157364, IMG submission 111476) | Fungus gardens microbial communities from leaf cutter ant in Ribeirão Preto, State of São Paulo, Brazil - Atta sexdens ASBM2 | ecosystem: Host-associated > Fungi > Mycelium > Unclassified ... | reverse complement strand
TATTAATCGTTATTAAACCTTATCATTCGGATTATAATATTTTAGCAAATATTTATTTTTTATTCATATCTACAAATTTATTTCTTATTAGGCAAAAGTTAAGTAGTATAACAAAGAAGATAAGATATTATTTATCTTATCTCTAATAAGAGTGCAAAATTAAAAAGAGATAATCGATTTTAAAAGAACAAAGGTGAACGGGATATAGGTGCAATCATTTAACTCCGGTATGTACATAGATTCTTTCGGCTTTGCAAAGTTTTGCTAGTAGCATGCTGTACGTTTCCTGTTCCGACAATAGATTCAAGTGAGTGTACATTCGGTGACATCGTGGGAGCCGCCGGATGCTCGAAAAGTCGCAAGCGCGGCGGAAAGTTCTACGTGCACGAACACTTCGTAATCGCGCGTGCATGTTTTATTATTTTTCACTTGCGTCTCGCGCGTGCCGGTGAAAATTCGTAAGCGAGCGACACGAATTCGCGAGTACCATGTAGCGTGTGAACGAAAGTTCGTAAGCGTGGCAATCTGCGATTGCCGCATGCGATGATTTAAGCGAGTGACATACGCGCCAGATATGATAATGACTCGTGTCGCAGTTTTTCAGATTCTTCGTATTTCGAGAAATACGGTCAAATATACTTTGTTAAAACTAATACAACAAAATATCTATTGCTTATTACCTGCATAATGCACGCACGCGATAAACTGCATATAATTTAAAATAAAAAAATCAATAAAAAATTTATAAGCTCAATTAGAATAAAAATGTAAGAATAATTTTACTGAAGTATTTAAAAATTTGACCGGATACAGATCTGAAAATAATTTTGGCTAGGCTGTAAAAATAAATTTAAATTAATTGTTATAGTTGGTATAAAAATTTTTGCAATATTATTATTATTATGTATAAACGTTTTATATAATTATTTTGATAATCCCGTAAAATTTTTTAAATTTTGGCTAGATTTTTAATTACTTTAACAAAATCATTCTTTTTATGTAAATATCGCAAAAAGGAATGAAGATTCATGACTACAAATCATAGATATTATATAATCTATAATTAAATTTATTTTATTATTATTGTATACATTAATCGATACGATCTTATATAATTATGATTGTAATAGCATTTTATGTAACAATATTCATTAAAACGAAATTGTTCGAATAAAGTGCCCTAAATTCCAGTGAGAAAAAATTCGGTAAAATTCCGACAGTATCGTAATATCGTGTTTCCACATTCCAACGCCATTAATTCTCCTTCGGGGCGCATAACTCCAATTATTATAACGTCTGCGAATATATACGCTTTTAGGAACGCGAAGTTCGCAGAGTGAAGTTCCAGCCATTGTGTTGTCCGCAACGCTCGTTTGTGCTAACAATAGACGGGAACATTAAACACATATTCAAACGATGGGATCTACCGGGTGTATGCGGAGCCAATTCAGGAAAACGCAGCCTTCCGGATGATTTACGTGCGGTAGATCTGCTCGTTCCCGTGCGGCGATTGCGCCCCGGATCATGTAGTATTGTTTCCAACCCTGAAGTGATACTTTAAGGACTGAAACATTCAACTCGCATTTCTCATAGTATTTTCAGATCGATTTCATATGACTGCCTATGTGATATTAAACATATGTACGTAAATAAGGCATGTTTATATACTTACACGAAATGCTTCTTGATTATTTTCACTTCTCTCTCTCTCTTTTTCTTTCTCTATTACTAATAAATTTTCAGTTTTATTTTCGAAACAAATAATATCAATTTATAGATACTTTGTCACTATAACTAACTTCTACTTTATAAGTAAAATTTTAAAGTAAAATTTTTTTCTTAATGTAATCAAACATATAAGGATGATATTTTAACTTTTCAACGCGAGTCTTGTCACATCTTTTTTCGTTATATGACATCATTTTAACTGCCTTTTCTTACTTTTTATGAAACTTGAGGTTAACTCATATTCTCACGATACTATTCAACATGATAAAAGGCAGATGTAAGAACCACATTCATCGTGCGAATATTTTATTAACTCTGCAATAGCTTTTTTATACTGATCGTCGTATATGCGTACATGTCGCACGTTGCTAGCTGCAAAACTTAAATGGATATCCATAAAGCGCGAACGTCTACACGGAAGTAAGTCGGATAAGTTCGCGGAAAGGGTGGAAAAGGGCGGTCGGTATTATAGCGGCAGCATAAAAATAGAAAGGAAGGCGACATAAAGCGGGGACTTAAGCGTCGCCTTTTTTACATAGTGAGGAATAATATCAGAGCGGATTTTTGTTTAGGAAACTTTCTCGCGCACGTAAAACTCTGTTATAGGTACGCGCAATAAGTTGTTCTTTTGTTGAAAAAAAAAAAAAAAGATCGACTCAATATCCGTCTTGTAGACGGAAGCAATATACTTGTTGTCAGATACGATGCGATATGATGCTCGTCCCAAAGCGTTGCAATTTTGATTGAGATCTCATTGAAAATTTCTTCACCATTCTACATAGATTATGGCTGCTATCAGGAAATACAGTTTATTCTTTAGGAGTTGGTAATAAACTCTTTCTACTCTTCTCTTGCTACTGCGGTACACCTTTTGTTTAAACGGCACTTATGGAGAATTTCGCAGGTAGGAAACACACGATATATAATACGTTATTATACTACTGACTAACGCTACGTTATAGTCAATGATTATAATATACAATAGCATTAGAATTGCTAGTTAAAAATTTTCAGCAAATTAAATCTTTCAACCCTATACTTTTTCTACTTTGTCCGATTGTATCATATATTACAGTTCTTATACATCGCATATAACAATTATTTCACTCTTATATTTCTTAACAACATTTAATTATTTTAAAGAGAAATGTCGTTACAAAGAATAATCGAAAACAGGTCGCTCCCTTTGATCATGCCCGATGCCGCTTGCTTATCACGGAATTCAGACACGCGTGTCGAATCATACCTTTTCCTGAAACACGTGCGAACATCCGGTAAGATCCCACGTACCGGACTCCATATACTCTATATACGTACATATGCATTTAACCTCTAGAGAAATTGACCGTCACGCTATTTCCTCGATGAGCACGGCGCTCACTTTATAGATGCGCATCGATATTTCATCGATATGCATTAGCACCCCGTTTTCTCTCGCGCCTCGACGAAGGATGCCCACAGTTTGGCACATATCTTTCAACTTTCTGACCAAGTAGAATTCCGTCGCTTCTCAGATCGAGCTTAATACGTAATATACAAGTTATATATAACATACAAGTTATATAACCGAAGCTATCGTGAAAATTGTTGTACATTTTTAAGTTATTTTCTTCACCATTAATTTTATTTGCGAATCCCTTTTTTAAATATGTACTCCTTTTCCTATGAGATATCTTTATATTCGTATTATATTTTTATGTAAAACAATTGAAATGTTAAATATTATTTGGAGAGAAAGAGAGAGAGAGAGAGAGAAAAAAAGAGAGAGAAGGAGGAGGAGAGAGAGAGAGAGAGAGAGAAAGAGAGAGGAGGAGAGAGAGAGAGAGAGAGAGAATTAAAGATTATTTAATTGCATCTTATATAAAATTGGTTTAAATTTCTTATTAAAAATCCAAACTTATATTATCCCGCAAAAATGAAGTTTTGATTAATGTAGAAAGTGAACAATTTTTATTATTATGTGTTTTTAGTATATTAAAACTAAACTCTTATTTTTCTCATTTCCATTATTATATTTCTGAAATACGAAAGATAAAACTTTGATACTTTGCAAGATCGCTGATGCGCAACTATCATCTCAACGAAGATAATTATCTTGGCTCAATTGACAGAATTGTATCATGTATCTCAGATATCGTCGAGCCAGATATGATTATATTGTACATTTTCATCGATGCGTTACTCAGGAAGGGCAGATTACCGTAATGAACTCGAACGGCACCCCGATGTACGGTCCGATGACTCGAAATACGGATAACCGACTCTCGCCTACGCGATTTGCTCTTCCCCGCACTATATCTTCTGCTCTTCCGGGAGATTTTTGCTCCCTTTATCCATCAGGTGCATTCTATTATTGGAATTAATCCCTGGTGCTTTAAGAAGTATAAAAGCCTCAAATAAAAATATTGCTCTTCCTTATATCGATGAATATACAATAAAAATTATATGTAATACTCCCTAATTTATGTGCAATAAAAATTACATGTAACACTCCCTAATTTATGTACAAAAAAATATTACTCAAAACCCTGTTTGAGTAAAATTAATATTAATAATTTTCGCAAAAAAATTCGAGGCAAAATAAGGTATCTTTTTGACCCTTCTGATGTTACGTTTAACCTTTCGTAAATAACGCCAAAATCTGTAACACTTAATTTATGCTGATTAAAAAATGCTAATTAATTTTAGGAATGATATAACTTACTGAAAAAATACTAGTATGTTTTGATTACATTTATACAAGTATTTTTATAAGTATATTTTATAAGTATATATTTTATAAGTATATTTTTATAAATATATTTTTATAAGTATATTTTCATTTTATAATCCAAATTTGTAAATATAAAAAATTGAATTGTTTAACATTTTATCAAAAAGACTTACAATAAATATATATTGAGTGAGTCTAATAAATCCATCATCGGTCTCGGAGGGATATAATTGAGTTGAATCTGAATAGACGTCAACTTCGGAAAGTTAAATATAGCTAAAAAAAATCTGTTAAACTATTTTATCATCATATTTCGATAATTCACTATCAGAATTCATTATCATATTTAAAAGCTTGAGACAAACATAAGTCTCAAATTTATCTTATGTGCTACTGTTATTATGTTACTCTTTTCACTTTGTGTATCGCATTTCTAATGCTCTAATAGGCGCCATTGATTTGACTGAGCTTTAATAGGACTATCAGCGGAACCAGCTGGACCGCGCACTGACGCCTCACTGACGTGCGAGTTAGACAGGGGCTTTTAATCAACTGCCATTCAAATTCCAAGCGGTGCCCAAGAGTCTCCATCAATATCCCCGCGCTTTCCACGCATCTCATCCAACTTGGTGCACTCCGGATATACCGCAGGCACCTACTCCATTTCCGCGGAGACTTTCTCACCCTGGTTCTCGCCACTCCCTCAACAGCTTCCGTCCTTCTTACTCTCTGTTTACAGCCGACATCGAGTCCATTAATAAAGCCCGAGACGGATGCACGCGGGAACTCTACGAGCTTTTAATTCCGCAACGAACATATACGTCAAGAGAGTCGTAGCGGAACCGCAGGGAAGCGATTCTCGTCCTTTCCGCTCCTTCTACTTTCTTCCTTCTTTCTCGCTCCATCCGACAAACCTCCGGTTTCTCGAATAGTCGCGGGGGTCTTTAATAAAGTGAACTTTAAAACTCCCGCTCGTACGGAGATAAAGTTTAACGCGAGCCACCGTTCGCTAGGCTCGTGCCGTCTCTAGTGTAAAGGGGGTTTAAGAAGAATAGAGAGGGATGAGGAGTGGCTCAAGGATCGAAGAGGGTTGAAGAACGCGGTGGCAAGTTCTCAACTAAGTTTACAGGGCTTCCTTCGGGCCTGGGGCGCGAAAGAGAGGAAGGAGACAGCGAGATAGTTTTCTGTTAGTTACCGTGGCTGACCTCGACAGGCGTTCGTTATGTGAACCGGAACGACTTCCGAAAAGTAACTTCCGGAGTTGACGCGCCCCGCCGTATTCCAGCGCGTTCCGGAACTGTTCCCTTCTCCCTCCCTCCTCCCTAGACCGAAACGCCGCGACAAACATTCTGCATTACGCGCACTACAGCAACAGGGTTCTTTTACGGAATGTTTTTCGAGGTTGGTTGACTTTGATCCGTTGAAGTAGGAAAGGAAGGAAGTTTTCAGCGAAGTAGAACAATAGGTCATTCTAAACTTACAGAAAATGTCTTGTGCTTTAAAAAAAATGTATTAAAGCAATGACATTAATGGAATTAATCCTGTAGAGTTCACGTAAAGATCTGCAATATTGTTAATATAACTGCTGCTATGAGTTTATTTAATTTATCTTGACTAAAAAGCATCATTATTTTTAATGAAGCAAAGTGACATAATTTAGGTATATAAAAAAGAATAAATATTAAGTTCATTTTAATAACAATAATTCATATTTGCAGATACGACATAAGGAATATAAAATAATAATAACAAAGACATTCAAGGCTAATGAAAGTCAGTACGAGAGGGAATATAACGATAAGGAATATAATTGGATCCAATAGACTCGCTGTTAGTTCCAGAGGGTTAATATCGCAATGAATATCAGATGTAAATGCAATTCACTTGATCTTTCATTTTCCCTTCCATCCATGCGTGTAACTATCATTATTACATAAATAGTAGTTTGGTAGATTTTATCCTTATTCATAGTATACTCGATAAGCAAAAAAAATATGTACATATATTACATAAAAACATACACAGTTACACTTATAAAAAAAAAGAAGTACAGGCAACGATGAAATACTCTCCGCAAATACATCGCATTGACGCTCCCATGTTCCCATCCCGCTCGAACGTAATCGGGACTAGGGATGCGAGAGTTGGGGGTTTAATATTAAAACCCTTCGAGCGGAAGCATCCCGAGGCGAAACGGCCGACCGGAGTGACTCCGATCCGGCTTACGCATCGAGTTGAGTCGATGCGCTTCTAGTGCGCCGTGCCGGGCCCATTACCATACAGGGGCCAGTTCAAACAGACGTAGACTGATGTATGCGTGGTTCGTCAGCGTATTCGAATTTCGTATTCAAATGATGCGTCTCCTACCGGAATCCAGACGACGCTGGTCGTTCGATAGAAGACAAAGATGGGGCTAGGCGACAGTACGCTGGAGTGGGCAAGATATCGATACTTCGTCTCGACATCATACTCTAACATTTCATTATGCATGAACAAAAGTTTGTTTCGTGTTGTCCTTATCACTAACTAAATATATTATAAATGTCATATGGTTATGAAATGTCGATGCTATATTTAGTATCAGAGAGAAGATGGCTGAAAGTATCGATGACGCTGTCAATTTTTAAATTTGTATTTGTTTTTAAACTTGAGATAATAAGAAACAATTTGATTATTTTTTAATCTGTCATTAATAGTGTATTAAAAGAAATTTGAGAAGAATTCTGTATACATTTCTGTTAAACCTTTTATTTAAAAAATTAATTTAGAATAAATTTTCGCATTAAAACAAATATGTTTTCTTCATACTTTGTATTTATATAAATTTTTCTAAATCATTTCTTTCATTTCATTTATTCTTCTTTTTAGATTTAATCAATACTTACTTTGATGACATCATAGTCGTCATTAGATGAGAGTTAGATGATTAAGATCAATGATAAGATCATAAAGCAGAAGAGTGCAACGCTCGCGATTGCACACCCTTGCTTACGTTAGTATTTCAGCAGTGGGTGTTAACAGCGTGATGCGTAAACGCAAACACTAGCTGCAAAAGAGAGGGAGTTAGAGAGAGGGTGACAGTTAGGGTGATGTTGCTGGTAGTCTCTTCAGCTTGGTCTCTTCAATCCCTGTTTCGCGACACCCTCGGAATATTCAGTGATTTGCGGTGCAGAGATGAGCGTGTGCATTTTGAGCGAAAGTGCATGTTACTGACTGCGGAAAATTCACTCGCGAATGAACATTACCGTAACCGTCTTTGTTTACATCAAATGCCTCTTCTACGAACATTTCGGTTTATATTCATTTAGCCACAACTGCAGTCACATAATCGACAATAGATGAAGTTAAGTAATCTTCGTATTGTTATTATATTTGATAATTCACGTTTAACAATTGATAATAATTACTATATTCTAAAATAATATTATTATATTAGGAAGAACCAGTTCTGTACCATATAAATTAAAATTTATACTGTTTTATATCGAAAATTGATAGTTTCAATGGCTTAAAAAATAGTAAGAATGATTCCTTTATATGATATTTACATTTATATTTTGTAAAAAATTTGTATTTAAATTACATTTAATACATTGCAATATACATGTACAGTTATTTCTCATGTATAATATATAGAGGAGACCGAGGTCAGTAGACTATAGGGATAAGTAGAATAATCGAAGTTACGTCATAAACAAATTGTGCGAGACACGTGTCTGAATAGTGAACACGCAGCGGTGATTGCCACTGTCTGCTGTCTCGAGACGAACGCGTTTGTATTAGAAATTACGTTACAATTTAAAAAAATTGTACACGTAAGTATTTTTATTCTTAAAATTTTTGTTTTACAATCGTATATAATCATCTGAGATATTTGATTTCCATTTAGATGGTAAATGTAGTTCTTACTTAATAATGTTCAACAAATTTTTTTTGTTTATCTATTATCGTATAATGTTTTTAAAAAATGAACGGGGCTAGGAAGTTGTCAACATAAGCCTATATGACTAATTTAGTGACGATAATATCTACTCTTAAACTTCTTGGAATGAAATCTCACTATAAAAGAATACAGAAAATACAGTCAGTTTTGAAAAAGAGTGAAAATGTTTCACTTCTTGAAAAAGAATGGCAGTATTTCATTTGGTATTTCATTTCTCTAAAGAGATTTACCTCAGTGGTAAATGTTATAAGTTTAGTTCCCTCACTTCCAATTTCGATAAAAATAGGTTCATTCAACGTATTTTTGCACAAAACGAATGAATTTCGCGAAAAGAAGCATTGTTCTGCCTTGGGAATCGAAATATTAATCGCTAAAGTTTGTTAGATTAGAAAATCTGTCATTCGCTAACGTCTTGGTAAAAACGTTGATAGAAAAATCCTATCGTTTTGAATATAATTCATAAATTCACTAATTTGAATCAGATCTTACAGGAATTTTGTACAAATCTTATACAATTCGATAAAATACGATGAGATATCGATTCATATCCAATCAATCGTGCTCTTGCGAGGTCAACGATAGAAAATCATATAAAATATAAATTTATCAGAAAACTATACAAATTGATAAAAATCTTATCGTTCTCAATTGTTCTCTATCAATTTTTTTTACCAGGGCGATCTCACTCTGTTCCATATATAACTGTATTTCCACTCTCTTCGAAATTTCACTCAAAAGAATTTAGAGAGTTTATTCTTTTTTTATTTTAAATGCATCTATAATGCAACAATTTTTGTAGTTTTAATGAATTTTAATAATAAAAATATGCAATAATAGTTAAATTACATGTAAGAAATTTTTCATACATGAATATATAAATATGTATGAACATATGTAATATGATAAATTATGCATGTTTATGAACATTTATACATAAACATGTGATTATGAAAACGTTCTGCATTATAAAATATGTATTGAACAATTTTTCCAGCAACTGATATTTATAACACTATAGATATTTAATACTAACATCAGTATTCATAAAATTATCATGATAGTTATAAAGTTGTTGTTAACAGAGTATGCAGTAGTGCTGATTTGTTGTAAAATATTTACGATAGCAGTTTGCTATCGTGCGTTTATGTAAGTTTCCGTACATGTACTGCTCTGCATTATCTTTTCCCTTGTCAGTATTTTTTTAAAGTAAAGGAAAGAAAATGAAACATAGATAAGCCATTTCTGCATAGTTAATAATGATTAATGTATATATTTCTATGTTCAGGATACATCAAATAACAAACAAATACCTTAAATAATCTTGTGTGTGTGTGTGTATATATATATATATAAAATACTCAAGAAGTATTATTTATGAATAAGAAAGTTTATCAATGTAGAGAAATAATACAAATGTATGAAATATTATGGAATAATTAGTTACAAAATTATTAAAAGAATAAAAGTTTTTGTATCAAAAATGTAATTTTATGTGCTGTGAAATTTATATAAAGACATTTTAATTCATATTTTTTATGTTTAATATTAATATTAAAATAATATTTTATATTTATGAATATAAATTCAAAGATTATTTATACGCCAGTTTCTTTTTGTTTGATTGCATGTAGTAAATAAAAAGTAGATAGACTTGATGACCAAGACCATTTACGTGTTATTAGATTCAATTTCGCACCACGAATCGATCTTGTTTCACAACCATCTGTAAAAAAAAGGAAAAGATTAAGAAATATTTATAATTGGTACTACGGACTTGTCAGATATATATAAGTATATAGATATGATTTTTTGCAACAAATTATTTTTTAATATTTTCTTAGAATTAACAAAAATCAAACTTACAATTCTTTAATATACATTGAACTTCATGTGGAGTAATAAATTTATTCCATGTATGAGTACCACAAGGTATAATTCTGAAAATGTATTCTGTTGCTATAATAGTAGACAACCAAGACGTTAAAGTTCTGTTTATTGTCGTTAGAAAAATCGATTTCCCAGGTTTCACAATTTTCATACATTCCTGCACACAATATTTGGGAAACATTTAATTTTTATATAGTAAATATATTTAATAAATCTTTAATAATAAATCTTTTATTATAATATTGTACCTTCAAAAATAGTTGTGGATCTGATACATGCTCCAAAACTTCAGAAGCTATAATAGCATCATATGTGTTGTTTTCGCTCTCCTTATTAGCAAAATCTTCTATAGTTGAGTGAACATAATTCACTTTTTCTGATATATCGCGATTCATTTTTGCATGATCTTTAGCAACTTCTATTAATTGTTCCGTTGCGTCTATTCCGGTTACTTGTGCTCCCGCTCTAGCTAAACCCTCCGTCAATATACCTCCGCCACAGCCAATTTCCACAATTTTTATTTTTTCTAATGGAAAGTCTGGATTTTGTATTTTGAATCCAGTATTTATCAATTCATCTTTCAAAAACTGTATTCTAAATGAATTGTATAAATGAAGGGGTTTCAATGGACCATTCTCATCCCACCATACATTATTAAAAAATCTAAAGTAATCGATTTCTTTTTTATCCACCGTGGACATTGATTTGGCGATTGTATTGATACATGTGATATTTCTTAATAACCTATAATAAATGGTTTATTTTTATTTAGCTGAACAAATACTATTATATAATATATTAAATAAGATATACATATAGGATGTATGATTTTGATGACTCTAGTCATGTGTTTTAAAAAATAAGAAACTATAGATATCTAAGTAATTTAGGATACGATTAGATATTATATATTTGTATTTACAAGAAATAGGTTAACTATGTTACATAATTTACGATTTAATACATTTATTTAGCATCATACCTGTTTTGGAAAATGCTTCTCCACGATCCGTTAGTAAACTTGAAAGCCATCATGTTTGAAACACTTACTTGCAACTTACAACTTAAGAAACAAAACAACAATTGCATCAACAACAATTCTTCAACAATGATTAAAAAAAACACGCAAAGAATATATCAAATTTTAATTTTATCACAGAATCCAGATAATATTGAATTTATCATTAAAAAAAATAATGATATGTCTATTATAAAATGCGTAAATAAAATTTAGAAAAAATTGTAAAAGAGCACAAATGTAAAAGTATTCAGATGAATAATTTTACAATTTTGGAATCTTGAACATGTTATTGATGATGATAAATAAAACAAGTAAAAATAAACCTGACATATGTACACTTTGTGATATTTTAATGAAAATTTAATTCTAAAATACCTTTTTATACGTTTTCTTACGAAAACAACGTACTATTGTACGGGGCCTTTAAAAGATTCGGAAACGTTAAAATATCTCGAAAATCGACTATAGCAAAATATATATAAGAAGCGATTATGGAAATGTACTTAATGATGATAATAATTTGACTTTAGGTGGAATACATAAGGTCAATGAAAATCTGTTTAAATTTTTTATATAGAATCCTCCATTTTTTATTACTTATTCTTGTAGCTTATTTCCAAAACATTATAATAAAGTATTATTTTTGTTAAAAGTTAAATACATTTCGGATTATAACGTTTGAAAGTTATATACACTGTATTATCTAATCTAAACTGGCATTTGTATTATCTAATCTGAAACTTTCGATTGATTAAAATCTCTTTTTATCTAATCTAAAGCTTTCGACTAAATTAAAATCCTTTTTGGATTTATTTAGAGTTTGGTAACATACACTAAAATCAGAACCATTGGAGGATGTTATTCTTATTTTTATTTTTAGTGTAAAAATGAAAATAAGAGGAACAACTTTCAATAGTCTTGACATATATTGTCATAAAATGCAATTAAAAATGGAGAGTGTTCCATTTAAAAAATTCAAACTGATCTTCATTGATTTTGTGAATTCCACTCAAAATAGAACTATTATCACTAGTACATTTTATTTAGTTCTATAATAAATGCTTTTTACATATATTTTCGAGATATTTTAGCGTCTCCGAATTTTTTGAAGACGCTGGTATTTATTCATATAAGTATCGCGTATATTTATAAATTTTGTTTATAATTTTTATAAAAATAAACATATTGTATTCATTTTTTTAAATCGAAATATCAGGCATTAAGGAATATAACGGTAACAAGCAAATGTATATATTTTTGTTAATAAAAAATATTACACAATAGAATGAACAAAATTTTCGAAAAGGATCATTTTTTATTTAAAATTACTTGTTTTTTGTAAATCGTTAAAAAATATTTTAAATGAGAGATTTATTCAGAAAATAGAGACTTTAACTTTAAGAACAAAATATAATATTATTGTGCTTTAAACAGTATTTTTATTTTGTATTGTATTTATATCTTTCTTTACGTTTATTTTTTACAAGTATTTTTTATTAATGAAAAGTTCAATATATTCTTTTATAAACAAAAGTAATAATAATAGGCTCAAAAGATTAAATCTAATGATATGTATAATACCAATATGACTCAACATAAGATATTAATGTGTGATATAATCAAAACTTTAGTAAGCAATTGCAATTGCAATTTATATAAATTATTTATTAATGATGCAAAAACAATTAATTATAAGTAAGATCGCATTATGATGAGTGTGTCCAATCTTAACGGAAAGTTATACATCAAATTGACAGATATGCTATAGAATACAAATAAATTATTTTGATAGAAAGTTTTGTCTGAAGGTAACTAAAGTTAAGTCACTTACATGTAACGTTGAATTGGAAAAACATGCTATTACTATCTCCATTATTGAATTAAAAATTTTTTATTGTATGTGAATAAAATTAGTTAAATATTAATTTAATTTATGTACAGTAAAAACTAATTAATATTAAAATTATTAAGAAGAATTAAAACTTACATAGCGAGTATGAAAACGATGTTAACAGCTCAAACACTCGACAGATAATGAGATGTCAAAATAGATAAAGTCTTACAATTAATCTTGGACTTTTGAGATATCAAATAAATAATACAACGAAAAAAACGGGCAATTAAGAGCCTAAATTTGCAATAATTGGAGTTAGATTAACATATATTTCTCAATATTACATATATGTAACAAATACCGATTCTGCTTAATTCAAACATCTTCAGCATAGTCTAGTATAATACAACTTCTTGATAAATAATTCGAGACATAATCTTAATAATCTTGTATACAATTTCCTTAATTCGAATCAAGAAATCATAAATCGAAGTAATCGAATGCAGCAAGGAAGTCTCCCAGATTATCAAATCTGAAGTATGTAAAATT